>Ga0209121_10000105_pt1 | contig 82876 bp, 70 predicted proteins | sample Cruoilmetagenom3_FD_187292 | JGI IMG/M metagenome (GOLD analysis project Ga0209121, IMG submission 187292) | Oil polluted marine microbial communities from Coal Oil Point, Santa Barbara, California, USA - Sample 3 (SPAdes) (version 2) | ecosystem: Environmental > Aquatic > Marine > Oil seeps ...
TAGGTGTTTTCGATATCGGTAGAATCTTCATTTTTTATTTGTTTAAGCGTGCGGGCTTGCCAATACTGCCATCGATCACTATTTAATGTGTTCGGAGGCAGGGCATTTATTTTATTATTTGCCTTTTCCCACTCAAGATTGCGTAATGCGGTTCGGATTTCCAGTTCATTTAAAAGTGGGTCGACCTTTTCTTTATTTGCAATCTCAAGCCACTTTTCTGCTTCTGGATGGAATCTTACGGCAAGAATTGTGGCGAGTTTTTCCTGCTGGGATGCTACTGCCGTATCGTCTAATTGATGTTTTTTAATAAGGGAAGGAATTAAATCGCCCGCTTTCTCAGGGTTTTTGTAGATTAAGCGAGATAGCGCAATGTGAAGAATATCTTTTTGCTTTTTATTATTTGAGCCTTTTAGGCGCTCAATTTTTTCGGGCTGTTTATAAAGTGTGATGCCTTGTAGTGCGATTTTTTTGTCGTTTTTTGGAAGATGCTTCATTAGGTACTTTGCTAGGGAAGGGCGGCCATTTTTTAATGCCATAATATATCGATTCCAAGCATAGGAGTCATCAAAATGCTCGGAGTCTAGCCAAGCATGAAAGACTTCATCGCAATTGTTTGGTTGGCTTTTTCCCACTAGCCATAATTTTTTTATTTCATCAGGGTTCGATATTTTATTTTGGGTGTTGAGCAAAGCTTGCTGGTGATAGCAATTCAGGCGGGTGTCTGTGCTGGGTGAATAATACGCAAGAAATGCAGGCCATCTTTGGGCTTTAGCAAGAGAAAAAAGCTTTCGGGTTTTTAAAAATTTGGCAACGGGGAGGTCGGGGTGGGTGAGTATGTATGCATCTATTTCGGCGGGGGTAGTCGTGCTGATCGTTCTTCGGATTTCATGGTATTCCAGGTAAGGTGCTAAGGGGTAATCGTGGAGTTCCTTTTTTATTTTTTTTAGGTGTTTTGTCTTGCCTGCATAGATGGTCTTTATGGCTTCACTATATAACTTGCGCTGTTGGGTCAGTCTTATCTCTTTGGTCACGAGTGATGCATTTTTAGAGGGGGTGTTGTGGGCGAACTGCGCTTGGTGCTGTAAAAAGAACGGAGCGTTTGTATCGACACTTGAGTCGTGCGTATACCGGCTGGGGTGGAGCGAGCTGTATGCCAGTAAGGTCGTCGGCTTTAGTTGAACATAAGAAGGGGAGCGGGCTCCGGCATCAGGTTTTGGATATAGTAAAGTGCTTTCTTGAGGGTAGAGAGAGCTGCTCATAACGGGAACGGAGCTAAGGCCCGCAAGTATGACTATCGGGAGTACTAGCTTCTTAATGGTGTTAAAGGGAGGTTGCTCTGTAACCATGTAAAAAGCCTTCCATGCTTTTAGTACATTAAGGGGTGTGTTTATTAAACAGCCATGAGCGAAAAAAGGCTGCTCCAGCGTGATTACTGACTCAAGCCCGCTGGGCTCCCCACTTAAACCAGTCAGCAATTTATAGTATAAGCAGGACTGTTCGATAATTCCTACCCAAAAAGGCACGCTGTGGCAGCTTAAACGTAATGTTTTGTTAAGGTGGTGTTAAAGGTAGCAATCCTGAACCTGAGACTATTTTGTGGTTGCCGTGCTGTAACCAAGTGAGAGCAAGTGTTGGTTTATCTATTAATATTTTTGGTCTTATCTTCCATCCTGATTTCGATATTGAAACTGATGCCATCCAAGCATGAACGAATGCTAAGCAAACTGCGTACCAGGGCAATTCAGGATGGTATCGGCGTGAAGGTTGTCTGGCTTAAAGAGTTTGAATGGATTGATGCCGCCTCAAGGCCTGGAGAGTGTGTTGCTTACCAGCTTGTGGGGGAGTCGGCGCAAAACACATGGCGTTGCGTGCCAAATGATGAGGACACTGACGGCTGGCATATTGAAGGTCGCTTGGATGCTGCTGACATGGAAAGGGCTCGCACACTAAAAAACGCCCTTGGAGACCACTTGTTCGCTGTTGAGAGGCAAGCTCCGGCGTTAATTGTCTATTGGCAGGAGTCGCCCGATTTATATCCCGATGTATACCAGTATTTGTTTCCTGATTCGTGAGCAAGGTAGGGTTCTGATGTCCCGAAAAACATATTCAGACGCTATGGGTTTTTAGCTCTCCAGCGGAATCATCTGATGAAATTATGGTTCCTGATGCTGGTTTTCTTTGAATAGCAGCTATGCTTTTTCCCAATAATTAGCTTGACCGGGCGAATCGTTCCACTTATATATGTCGTTCTTTTTATCTAGCGAAAGAGATCTGCCTCCGGGTAAGCTCCTTAAAAGCATGTTTTGTGCAGCTAATTTAATATACTGATTATCATAGAAAATATTATGTCAAAATCACTGGTTATTGTGGAGTCGCCAGCAAAGGCGAAAACCATTAATAAGTATTTAGGAAAGGATTACGTCGTAAAATCCAGCGTTGGCCATGTTCGAGATTTACCAGTGAGTGGTAGTGGAACGAAAGGCGCCGATCCTAAAGAGCGTGCGCGCCAAGCAGCGATTACCAGGAAACTACCGCCTGAAGAACGCGAAGAGCACAAGCGCCGCAAATCCAGGGTGGCACTTATCGGGCGTATGGGAATCGACCCCGAGCACGATTGGGAGGCTAATTATCAAATTCTTCCCGGCAAGGAAAAAGTGGTTAATGAATTACAGCGATTGGCAAAAGATGCCGACACCATCTACCTCGCAACGGATTTGGACAGGGAGGGAGAGGCCATTGCCTGGCACCTGCGTGAGGTTATTGGTGGGGATGAGTCGCGCTTTCGCCGCGTGGTGTTTAACGAAATTACCGAAAAGGCGATTAATCAGGCTTTCACTACCCCTGTAGATCTAGATATAGATAGAGTAAATGCCCAGCAAGCGCGCCGTTTTATGGATCGTGTTGTGGGTTATATGCTCTCCCCGCTTTTGTGGGAAAAAGTAGCGCGTGGTTTATCTGCCGGTCGTGTTCAGTCGGTGGCTACCCGCCTCGTGGTAGACAGAGAAAAGGAAATAAGGGCGTTTATTCCGGAGGAGTTCTGGGAAATTTATGCGGATACCGCAAGCTCAAAAAATGATGAGATCAACTTAAAGGTTGTCAAAGACAAGGGCGAAACCTTTCGTCCAAACAATAAAGAAGCCACCGACGAAACTCTGAAGAGCCTTGAAAGCACAGAGTTTAAAGTCGCTAAGCGGGAAGATAAGCCAACCCAAAGTCGCCCGTCTGCCCCGTTTATTACCTCGACACTGCAGCAGGCTGCCAGTACGCGTTTGGGATTCGGCGTTAAGAAAACCATGATGATGGCACAGCGCCTGTACGAGGCCGGTTACATCACCTACATGAGAACCGATTCCACCAATCTAAGCGCGGATGCCGTACAGTCTTGTCGTGATTATATTAACGAAAGCTTTGGCGCCAAGTACCTACCTGAAAACCCTAACCTATACGGCAGCAAAGCGAATGCGCAAGAGGCTCACGAGGCCATTCGTCCTTCCGATGTGAATGTTCCAGCAACGCAGCTGAAGAAAATGGAGCGCGATGCTGAGCGTCTTTATGAGTTAATCTGGCGTCAATTTGTGGCATGTCAAATGATGCCAGCTAAATACCTGAGCACCAGTGTTACGGTGATGGCTGCAAGCGCGGAGCTCAAAGCTAAAGGTCGGGTGTTGCAGTTTGATGGTTACACACGGGTGCAGACCCAGATTCAGAAAAAGGGTAAAGAAGATGCGGTTTTACCGGATGTAAAAGAAGGGGAAACGCTCAATCTTAAGGCGCTAAATCCCAAGCAGCACTTTACCAAGCCCACCGCCCGTTATACCGAAGCCAGCCTAGTGAAAGAGCTGGAAAAGAAAGGTATTGGTCGGCCTTCCACCTACGCATCGATTATTTCCACAATCCAAGATCGTGGTTATGTTCGGCTGGAGAGTAAGCGTTTTTATGCAGAAAAAATGGGCGATGTTGTCACCGAACGCCTGTGTGAAAATTTCGATAACCTGTTGGATTATGGCTTTACTGCCAATATGGAAAAAACCCTCGATAAGGTCGGGGATGCAGAGCTAAATTGGAAGTCAGTTCTGGATGATTTTTATAAAGAGTTTTCCGAGAAGCTAGAGAAGGCTTCGCGCAAAGAAGATGGGATGCGAGCCAATCAGGCCACCGACACCGATATTCTCTGTCCTAAGTGTGGTCGTACCATGCAGATCCGTACGGCCAGCACCGGTGTCTTTCTTGGCTGCTCTGGTTATGCCCTGCCACCGAAAGAACGTTGCAAAGCCACGATTAACCTGGTTCCAGGGGAAGAGGCGGTTGAAGCGGATGTTGACGAAGAAGAAATGGAAGTGCTTCAGCTGCGCGCCAAGCGCCGTTGCCCAATCTGCGAGACAGCTATGGACAGCTATTTGGTGGATGAAGAGAGAAAGCTCCATGTCTGCGGCAATAACCCCGATTGCGCAGGGTACGAGATTGAAACCGGGAAATTCAAAATAAAAGGTTACGATGGCCCAGTGATTGAGTGTGATCGCTGTAGTGCCGATATGCAGCTTAAAAGTGGCCGCTTTGGTAAATACTTCGGCTGCACCAATGAAGAATGTAAAAACACGCGTAAATTATTGCGCAGTGGAGAGGCTGCTCCTCCAAAGGTGGACCCGATTGATATGCCTCATCTGGAATGTGAGAAAAACCCAGATCATTTTGTATTGCGTGATGGGGCGGCGGGTATCTTCCTTGCCGCAAGCCAATTCCCCAAGTTCCGTGAAACTCGAGCGCCTCTGGTTGAAGAATTGGTGTTTGTGAAGGATAAACTTGATCCTAAGTATCGCTTTCTCGCGGATGCGCCTATTCAAGATCCTGATGGCAATAAAGCAGTGGTTCGCTACAGTCGAAAGACGAAAGAACAATATGTCATGACGGAAATTGAAAAGAAGGCAACCGGCTGGAAGGCATATTACCAAGGGGGGAAGTGGTTGGTGGAGTTGGCAAAACCCAAAGCAGCCAAAAAAGCCACAAAAACGGCTGCTAAGAAGGCGAGTCCGAAAAAGACCGGAAGCGCTTGATTATATATTTCTTTAAATTAACGAGGGGCGCGCGCCTTGCAATCGGAAACTAATCAAAAGCTTCTGTTTGTCCAATCACAACTCGACTCTCTAAGTGTCGCTTTGGAAAACCCTCAGACTCCCAGGGATCGGCTCTTGGTCAGAGGGCTTTCTGATGCCTGTGTATACCAGCTGATGGCCGCGTGGCATTCGCTGCTTCAGGAGATTCTTGCAAATTATAAAGTGCAGCCTCCTGTCTCAAGCTCTTATTTAGGGACGGGGATGACGGAGAGTTATATAGAGGCTTGCCAGCAGCAAGACCTTGTTGCGCCAGAACTAAACTATGCGCTTAAACTCGAAAAGAATGGGCAGTCTTGTTTAGGCTTATTGTTGGCCTTGTTCGATAAAGCTCTTATTGGCGTCCCGGTTCAGGATGTCTCTGTCGAAAGCGAGGCTGGTCAGAATGTTGAGAACCGCATTTCCATAGAGCAGCTAGGTGCGACGGAGCCTCTTCAGCAACAGTACCAGCAACTGGTGCATATACTTAAAGAGCTTAAGGCCTTGATTCATCACTGTCGGCAAACCATGCAGGAGTATTAAGCCTAGAAACTTCTAGGGTATATTTTGAGTCTCTACTTCAGATGGATGACTTTTGATCGATTTCTAAGGGTGTCTTGCCTCCCTTATCTGCACCTTCCTACCTTTATGGTTTTAAAGAATATTTCTTGTTTCATCGGGATAAAATAAAAAGGCGGTGAGGCTTGGTGCTGCCCAGCAACAGGCTCTATTTCTTAAAAGAGCATTACATTCGGCTAAACGATCATGATAAGGTAGCGCCAATTATATTGGTGCGGTGTGCGCAGTGACGACCCTGTATTGTCACTGGCATCAGCGGTTTTCGGTATGGCATCAAGCATAGGTGATTGTTATGTCAGATTCTTTTTTTGAAGTTGTGCAGCTCGCAAATGGTGATATCGCTTTGCGGCGCACAGATGAGTCCAGTGAGCCAATGGTCACAATTCACTTTTCTGAAGATGCGAAGGCTTATCTTGGCAATAACATCGATGAAGTTGGGCGAGCCATGATTAGCGCCGGAGTTGATTCTGCTAGCCAAGTAACTGAGCTAGAGGATGATTTCGGTAATCGAACGCGTGTTATTCACTAGTCATGTCTTGCGAAGTGTAGTTCCTCGTTAATCGAAGAGGCTAAAGTTTCTTGTCTCTTCCGCGTTATAGTTCCCTTCTTTTTTAATCTAAGGTAATACAGTGAGTTACAAAGGAGATGTGCGCTCAGTTGCTGTGCTTGGCGGAGGAAGCTTTGGCACGGCAATCGCCAATATCGTTGCTGATAATGGCCACAAAGTTGGTGTTTGGCTACGGGATAGTAACCTGGTGGAGCAATGTCAGCTCAGTGGTGAGAATGTTAAATACCTTCCTGGTTATCCCTTAAACCCTCAGATTCAATTTACCAATGAGCTAAAAGACCTTTGTGTTCAGGCTGAAATTATTTTTTTGGCCATTCCCAGCAAATCCTTTCGCCCCGTTCTGCAGCAGATCAAACCTTTTATTTCCCCTGAGCAAATATTGATTAGCACGGCAAAGGGGATAGAGGCGGATGGCTTTCTACTTATGAGCCAAGTTATTGAACAGGAGTTGGGTGCGACGAATGTGGGCGTATTAAGCGGCCCTAATCTGGCCATTGAGATAGCTCAGCGTAAGCTTACAGCAACGGTTGTTGCCAGCAAAAATAAAGAGCTAATGAAAACCATTCAGACCTTGCTCTCCCAGCCTTATTTTCGTGTTTACGCGAATGAGGATGTTTTTGGTGTGGAGCTTGGAGGGGCCCTGAAAAATATTTATGCCATTGCGGCGGGCATGGCAGATGCCCTGGGTATGGGAGAAAACACCAAGGGTATGTTGATTACCCGAAGTCTGGCAGAAATGAGCCGTATGGCTGCGACACTGGGTGGTAACCCCTCTACCTTTTTAGGCCTGTCAGGCGTGGGCGATCTAGTGGTGACTTGTTCATCGTCTCTTAGCCGGAACTATCAGCTTGGATACCTACTTGGTGAAGGTTTGTCCTTACAAGAGGCGAACACCAAGCTAAATCAAACTGTGGAAGGTGTAAATACGGTGCGCCTGATTCAAAATAAGGCCAAGGAGCTAAATCTCTATATGCCCTTAGTATCGGGCATGTATGCCATTTTGTTTGAAGGCCGAGATTTAAAAACCGTTATCTCAGGCTTGATGATGGGCGAGCACGCGGATGATGTGGAGTTTTCGCTACGCTAGTAATCAATCTCATCTTGTATTGAAGTGGTGCGGGGTGTGGTTTGTAAGGCATCGAGGGTATCTAGATGAATCTTTATATTATGCGTCACGGAATGGCTGAGCCCTATCGCGCTCGATCGGATGAGAGTCGTTTACTGGTAGCAGAGGGTGAGGCCCAAGTGAGCCATGTTGCCAGTCAATGGTTGCGGACCTCTCCTGTGCTGGATTTTATTGTTGCTAGTCCTTACAAGCGGGCCCAGCAAACGGCAACGATTGTGAAGGATGTTTTGGGTTTTACGGGCGGGCTGGAGACTAACTCATTGATAACCCCTGAGGGTGATGTGTTACAGGTAGCGCAACACCTCGATCAGCTTGCTTCTCAGGATGTTCTGCTGGTGAGTCACATGCCATTAGTGGCTAATCTACTGGGTTATCTCACCTCGGGAGACCCTCGATCCTTCGGGGGGTTGACGACAGCGCAATTGGTTCACCTTAGCGGTGATCATCCAGCCCAAGGTTGTATGGATGTTGAAATGACCCTTTATCCAGAATAGAGGCCTTCCCTTGTTTAGCCTGGCGCTAAGCTGCTAAAGTCTGCCACCAACTTATTGATTCAGAGCAGGGTGATTTATGAAGTGGAGTCAACGCTACGCAGAGGACAGCTGGGCCAACGAACTGGGCATAGAAATCATTCATTCCAGCTCCGACAAAAATGCACTTTCGTTACCGTTTATTAGTAGGAACCTGCAAGCAGATGGTGGTGTGATTCATGGCGGTATTATTGGTTCACTATTACACGATTGTGGCCTCGCCCTTGCAGCAGAAGCAGTGGGAGAGGCTGATTCTGAAGCGTTACGCTGTCTCGATTTTCAAGCAAATTATCTCAAGGCAGCCAAAGATTGTGATTTAAGCGCCAGTGCGCAAATCATCCGCCAGAGTCGCAAATTTCTTTTTATTCAGGCTGAGGTGCTTGATCCACAACAGCATATTGTTGCCACGTCTCGTATGCTTTTTTCTCTCTCTGGCGAAGCGTCTGAGGTGAAGGCGATTCAGCCTTATTTAACGGCGCAAAAAATTGGACTCAGCTTGGGCAGCCACCCCATGGTGGATATGATGAACACCAATATGGTGGAACGCCGTCCTGGTTTCTCGGTAAATGGCGCAGAGGGTGGGATATGCCGGGTACTTGTGGAGGATGTGAAAGAAAATCAAAACTACAACGGCGAGATTTCGAATGGCGCGCAAATTTTTGCCGCTGACAGCGCGGGTGTCTTTAGTTGTTTTGCCTCTGGGGAGCCCATGATGCGAGCAGCAACCGTTGATTTAAAGCTGACTTTTTGTGCGCCAGTGCAGGGAGAAGGTTTGGTGGTTTTAGGGGAAAGCCTGGTGCTTAACGATGGCCTTGTGCATCATCAGCTTTCTATTTTCGGAAAAACGTCCAACGACCTTAAAGGCTTTGGCACCATGACGCTTGCTATCTAGCCTGTTCGAGAATTAGACAGAGCTCCTTTAGCTTTGAAGTCTGCGCTCTATACCTGATGTTGCCAAAATGCGCGTTGAAATCTCTTCAATAGAGATATCTGTTGTATTTAGATAAGGCACGCGCTCTTTGTTGAAAATAGCCTCTGCTCCTCGCACCTCCGCTTCGCACTGAGAAAAAGACGCATAACGACTGTTGGACATGCGTTCAGTTCTTATGGATGCTAGTCGAGCACTGTCGATGGTTAAGCCAAAAAGTTTATTTTTGTATTCCTTTAGCACCCTCGGAAGATGGTTTTCATCGAGATCATCCTCCGTTAAAGGGTAGTTGGCTGCGCGAATACCGAATTGAAGAGCGAGATAGAGGCTGGTGGGTGTTTTTCCACTACGAGAAACCCCAATCAATATGATGTCTGCCTTGTCGTAGTGCCTAGTGCGAGCGCCGTCGTCGTTATCCAACGCAAAATCAATGGCGCTAAGGCGAACGTTATAGACGCTGTGGTCGGTAATGGCGTGTGATTTTCCGACAGAGTATGAAGAGTCTGCATTAAACTCTTTTTCCAAGGGCTTAATAAAGGTATCAAAAATATCAACAGTGAAGCCTTTGCACTGAGTGACAACTTCTCTTACTTCTTCATTTACAATCGTATTAAACACAATGGGGCGCAGGCCGCTTTCTTCAGCCACCTTGTTAATGCGTTTCACGACGGTGCGTGCATCTTCTTTTGTATTTATATAAGGTATGGTGATTTGTTCAAAATCAATATGCCCAAATTGTGATAGCAGGCTACGGCCTAGTGCTTCTGCAGTTAGACCTGTTCCATCTGAAACAAAAAAGGTGACTCTTTTCATGGCTGACAGTCCGTTGTTTGGCAATAATTTAGGTCGAGTTTAACGGTTTTTCACTTGTCATATAACAGAAAGATCAGGCAGGTAATTTGAAGTCATTTTTTGTATCATAATCAGCCTTAGAAAGGGTGTTATCAGCACGCAACAGTAGGGAGAAAAGCCTTGAATAAGCATGTCGTTTGGTTTGAAAGCCTGGGGATTTCAGATATCGAAGCAGTGGGTGGAAAAAATGCCTCGCTGGGTGAGATGATCAGTCAGCTATCATCGGCAGGGGTGTCGGTTCCGGGAGGTTTTGCGACGACGGCGGATGCCTACCGAGAATTTCTGGCTCATGATGGTCTTGATGAGAAAATTAATCAGGCCCTGTCCCAGTTGAATGTGGATGATGTGAATGCCCTTGCAAAGGTTGGGAAGGAAATCCGTCAGTGGATTGTCGATACGCCTTTTCCCGCAGGGCTCGAGGCAGATATTCGCTCTGCTTTTGCTGAGCTTTCCGAAGGTAGTGAAACGTTGTCTGTCGCGATTCGCTCCAGTGCCACCGCAGAAGATTTACCCGATGCGTCCTTTGCCGGGCAGCAGGAGACCTTTTTAAATATCCGTGGTGCAGACAACGTTATTGAAGCTGTGAAAGAAGTTTTTGCTTCTCTGTTTAATGATCGCGCTATTGCCTACCGTGAGCATAAGGGTTTTGACCACCACTTGGTGGCTTTGTCGGCCGGCATTCAGCGCATGGTACACAGTGAAAGTGGTTCCAGTGGAGTCATGTTTACCCTGGATACCGAAACCGGTTTTCGTGATGTGGTGTTTATCACATCGTCTTATGGTTTAGGGGAGACGATTGTTCAAGGTGCCGTTAACCCTGACGAGTTTTACGTTTACAAGCCCTCTCTTGAGCAAGGGAAGTCAGCGATTATTCGCCGTACTCGTGGCAGCAAAGCGATTAAAATGGTTTACACCGACAGTCATGAAGTCGGTCGGTCTATCGAAACTGTGGATGTTCCCAAGCAAGACAGCGCCAAATTCAGCATTTCAGATGACGATATAAGCGAGCTGGCCAGACAGGCTTTGATCATTGAAAAACACTATGGCAAGCCCATGGATATTGAGTGGGCAAAAGATGGTGAAGACGGCAAGTTATATATTGTACAAGCTCGGCCCGAGACGGTGGAAAGCCGCACTGATGTTTCTACGATGGTGCGCTACCTTCTCAAAGAGAAGGGCACGGTGCTGGCTGAGGGCCGTAGTGTCGGTCAGAAGATTGGTGGTGGTCCCGTTCGGATTCTTAACGACATCAGTGGTATGGATGCCTTTCAACAGGGAGAAGTGCTTGTTGCCGATATGACCGACCCAGACTGGGAGCCCATTATGAAACGCGCCTCGGCTATCGTGACCAATCGAGGCGGGCGAACGTGTCATGCGGCAATCATTGCGCGCGAACTGGGTATTCCTGCTGTCGTGGGTTGCGCTAACGCTACCGATATACTGCAAAACGGGAAAGAAGTAACGGTTTCCTGCGCAGAGGGTGACGCCGGTTTAATTTATGAGGGTAAGCTTGAATTTGATGTGCAATCCAATCGCATTGAATCTATGCCGGACCTTCCCTTTAAAGTGATGATGAATGTTGGAAACCCCGACCGTGCCTTCACTTTTCAAAACCTTCCCCACCAAGGCATTGGCTTGGCGCGCCTTGAGTTTATTATAAATCGTATGATTGGTGTACACCCTAAAGCCTTGCTTAATTATGATACCTTGCCGGCAGATCTAAAAAACTCCGTCGATAGGAGAATGTCAGGTTATTCAAGCCCAGTGGACTTTTATGTCGAAAAATTGGTGGAAGGGATTGCCACATTAGGCGCTGCCTTTGCGCCAGAGCGTGTGATTGTGCGCTTGTCTGATTTTAAATCCAATGAATACGCACATCTAATCGGTGGCTCCCTTTATGAGCCAAAGGAAGAAAACCCTATGCTCGGTTTTCGCGGCGCGGCGCGTTATATTTCTGAAGGCTTCCGTGATTGTTTTGAGCTGGAGTGCCGCGCGGTGAAGAAGGTGCGAGAAGAACATGGTTTAACGAATGTGGAAGTGATGGTGCCCTTTGTTCGCACTCCCGAAGAAGCTAAAAAAGTGGTGGAGCTGCTAGAGGAAAACGGCCTCAAGCGTGGCGAGAATGGCCTTAAAGTTATTATGATGTGTGAGATTCCTGCGAACGCTATTTTGGCGGAGCAGTTCCTTGAGTATTTTGATGGCTTTTCTATCGGCTCTAACGACCTAACTCAGCTGACATTGGGCCTGGATCGTGATTCGGGGATTATCTCTCACTTATTTGATGAGCGAGACCCAGCTGTCAAGTATTTACTAAAGCGCGCGATCGATGCCTGTAATTCGGCAGGTAAATATATCGGTATATGTGGCCAAGGCCCCTCTGATCACCCTGATCTTGCTAGGTGGTTGATGGATATAGGTATTGATAGTGTCTCCCTTAACCCAGACTCGGTAATGGAAACCTGGTTTTACCTCGCTGAAGAGCACGCTGGTAAGCCATAACATCCTCTATCGGGAGCTTGTCGCTAGTTTTGTTCCTCTGGGATATTTTACCCACATAAAATTACCGAGGGGCTCGCTATTTAAGCCATTGTATCAACTACACTAGTTGCAGGGCTTAAAGGAGGCTGTGAGGGAGGACCCGTGGAATCCGGAAAAAAAATTCTTGTCATTGAAGCTTTTGAAGAAAGCATTACTCAGCTTGAGCAGCTGCTGGCAGGGTGTTATCGCATAACGGTTGCATTTAATAGCAGTCAAGGGTTTGAAGAAGCAAAATCAACAGATAGGCCTGATCTTATTTTGATTTCCACGCTGAATGATGTAGCTGAAGGCTATGCGCTTTGCCAACAATTAAAAGACGACATGAGAACCTATGCGATCCCCGTACTCTTCATTTTGGATCGATCTCAAGAGCTTGCTGAGTATCGCGGTTTCAAAGTGGGAGCAGCCGATTTCATTCCTTTTCCCCTTGTTCAAGATGTCGTGCTGTCGCGCATTGATACACATCTAAAGTTGGTTGATTTGGCGAGAAAGGCGGAAGAGCTAGAGGTACATGACAGTTTAACCGGGCTCTACAATCGATCCTATTTCGAAGGCTACTTTAAGCAAGAGTGGCTAAGAGCGCGGAGGTCAGAATCCCCTCTGGGTTTGATGCTGATTGAAATCGATGGTTTTGATGAGTACAACGAGCACTATGGACATGCAGAATTAGAAAATGCTCTGACAAGGCTTGCGGCGGTTATTAAACAGCGCTTATATCGGCCAGCAGACCTTGTCGCCAGGAACAGAGTGAAAGGTTACGTTTGCGTATTACCCGATACGGATCACCCAGGCTTGCGGCTTTTGGCAGAGCAGCTTAGGGCTGCAGTGTATGAGCTAGGTATTAAGCACGAGTTTGCAGGCCAGAGTGATTTGCTGACCATCAGTATCGCGGCGGATTACGTGGTCCCAGAAAGCGTTGAGCAACTTAATAAGTTCTATAGCACTATAAAATCATTGCTGGATCAGCGTTCTGTTCAGGATTTCGGCAGTATTATGTTTCTCGATTCCTAGCCGAGGCGAAGTCGCTGACTTTATTGCCCCCCCCCCGCTGTGTTGGGCATCTGAGTATGTCTTACAACTCATCCGTATTCTTATTGTCTGATGTCGCAAGATGGCTCTATAAACTGTTAGAGTTAGAGAGTCTCTACTCTCCCTTCTCAAAAAAAATGTTGGGCCCTTCTATGTTAGAAGTTAGTTCTGAAACTCTTATTTACCAACTTATGAGTCTTTCTGCAGTTCTTTTTGTTGTATTAATAGGGGGAGCGTTTTTTATCGCCGCCGCCCTATTTTTCATCGATTATTTTCAGACAAAGCATACGGTCAGGAGGAATTATCCTTTATTAGGGCGCTTTAGGTACTTGTTTGAGAAGCTGGGTGAGTTTCTTCGGCAATATTTCTTTGCAATGGATCGAGAGGAGCAGCCCTTTAATCGAGCGCAGCGAAGCTGGGTGTATCGCGCCGCAAAAAATGAAAGTAATACGGTTCCTTTCGGGTCAACGAAGGAGCTTCAGCGTCCGGGAACGGTGTTTTTTCTTAACTCTCCCTATCCAATATTAGAGGAAGAGGCGAGCGCTATGCCACCAATGCAAATTGGGCCATTTTGCAGAACTCCTTATCTTACTTCGTCATTTTATAATATTTCCGGTATGAGTTACGGCGCCTTATCAAGCCCAGCGGTGTTAGCCCTTGGAAAAGGCGCGAAAAGTGCCGGTTGCTGGATAAATACGGGGGAAGGAGGGGTTTCCCCTTATCACCTGGAAAGCGGCGCAGACCTGGTTGTGCAAATTGGCACTGCTAAATATGGCGTCAGAGACGATGATGGCAAGCTGAGTGAGGAAAAGCTCAAACAGCTTGCCGGTTACCCTCAAGTTAAAATGTTTGAAATTAAACTCAGCCAAGGGGCTAAGCCTGGAAAAGGAGGAATCCTTCCCGCGGATAAAGTCACTGCAGAGATCGCGCAGATTAGAGGAATAGAGCAGGGCCGCGCGTCCCTCAGCCCTAACAGACATCCTGATATCAATAGTCCTGGAGATTTGTTAGATATGATCGATGCTGTACGGCAGGCAAGTGGTAAACCATGCGGCATTAAGTTGGTTCTTGGAAGCACCGCTTGGCTTCATGAGCTGGTTGACGAAATTCTTTCACGAGGGGAGCAGTCTGCCCCAGATTTTATTACAGTTGATGGCGCAGAAGGCGGAACGGGTGCCGCACCCATGCCGCTTATCGACTCAGTGGGACTGCCATTAATGGAAAGCCTTCCCTACGTGGTCGAGTTGCTTGATAAGCATAAGCTGCGGGCACGCATAAAAGTCATTGCCTCTGGCAAGCTGATTACTCCCAGTATTGTTGCCTCTGCACTGGCCCAGGGTGCTGATTTTTGCGTGTCGGCCAGGGGTTTTATGTTTGCGCTAGGCTGCATACAGGCCTTGCAGTGTAATAGAAACACCTGCCCAACGGGTATTACGACCCATAACGCCCGCTTACAGCGTGGCCTTGATGTGGGTGAAAAAGCTGAGCGCGTCCGTTTTTTCCACCAGAACATGTTGAATGAGGTCACCCTGTTGGCGCATTCGTGCGGTTTAATCGATCCAAGAGACCTCGGGGCTCAGCATGTTCGTGTGGTTGGCGGAGATGGGGTATCTCAAGCGCTAAAGGTGTGATTAATCTACGCGCATAAAGAGTGCTGGGTTGTGGCAAAATTTTACGGAGAGTGTGATGAAAGAGTTTGATTTGTTTGTGATAGGAGCTGGCTCCGGTGGAGTTAGAGCCAGTCGTCTTGCGGCGAACCTGGGGAAGACCGTTGCAGTGGCGGAGCAAGAGTATCTGGGTGGCACTTGCGTTAACGTGGGCTGTGTGCCAAAAAAGTTATTCTACTACGGCTCACACTTGCAAGAAGATTTTGCCTTGGCCAATAGTTTCGGCTGGACTCTGAGTGCTGAACAATTTTCTTGGCAGACCCTGTGCGCCAACAAGGATCGGGAAATTGAACGACTTAACAATGTCTACAAAGGCCTTCTGGAAAGCTCTGGGGTGACTTTGGTTGAAGGAGCTGCACGCTTTGTTGACAACCACACGGTAGAGGTGGGTGGCACCCAGTATCGCGCAAAAAATATTTTGATTGCCTCGGGAAGCCAGCCTTACCTGCCTGATATCCCTGGTAACGAACATGTTATTACCTCAAGAGATGTTTTTTATCTCGACAAGCTGCCCAGTAAAATTATTGTCGTTGGGGGTGGTTATATTGCCGTTGAGTTCGCAAGCATCTTTAACGGCTTAGGCGTAGAAACTGAGCTCGACTACCGTGGTGAGTTGTTCCTGAGAGGTTTCGATAATGAAGTGAGAGCTGTGGTAGCTGATGAAATGGTTAAAAAAGGCGTCACGATTCGTTTCAACTCTCATGTCGACCGCATAGAAAAATTGGGTAATGCCCAGAAAAAAATCACCTACCGTGACGGCAGTATGCGGGTTGTGGATGAGGTTTTGTATGCAACGGGGCGTGAGCCCTATACTGATCTTTTGTCGCTGGAGAACACGCAAGTCGAGCTGGCTGATAATGGTGCAATTCGTGTGTTTGATAACTTTCAAACCAGCGCGTCGTCCATTTATGCCATTGGTGATGTGATTGACCGTATGCAATTAACACCCGTAGCGCTTGCGGAAGCAAGCATGTTGATTGCTCATCTTTTTGGCCATAAAAACCAGGTGATGGACTATGAAGGGATTCCTACCGCAGTCTTTAGCAATCCAAATATAGGAACGGTTGGTTTGACAGAAGAGCAGGCCAAAGAGCAATTCGAGACTGTGGATGTATACAGATCTCGCTTTACACCGATGAAACGCAGCCTTTCAGGCGGGGATGAAAAGACCTTTATGAAAATGATTGTAGATCGGGGTAGTGATAAGGTGCTTGGGCTGCATATGGTGGGAGACGATGCCGGAGAAATTGTACAAGGTATGGCCGTTGCCCTAAAGGCGGGAGCCACTAAGTCGGTTTTTGATAGCACTATGGGAATTCACCCCACAACCGCTGAAGAGTTTGTAACGATGCGCACACCAGGATAGCGGTCCCTTTCATTATTTGAAGGCGTGTTTTGCAGAGCAATCCTCTTGTGTCTGTTTATTGGCGCTAATGGAGGCGGCTTTTATCGCGCAATAACTCATTTCTAAGCGAACCATATAACTTTTATCGATACTTATCTTATTCATTAGTCTGTGAATCTTTTAAAACGCTGGTTATAATGCCGAGCTGCTAAGTAGCTGGTGGGTTCCGGAAAACTATCGCAGTGGTTACGGTTGTCTAAAACGGATTAAGGGATGCCTGTTCATTGGGTGTTCTTTTGCTTTTTTCAGCTGGATGCTTCAAGTTGTTTCCCTGAAGTCCGTCTGGGCTTTTCGCACTGTAAGGGTCTCGAATGAACGAGATTGCCATTCTTGCCAACCAATAACTATAAACGATCCAATGAGTGGAGTATGAAGATATGAAAAAGGTCTTGATTGGGGTGATTCTCATCGGGCTTGTTATTTTTGCAGCAGGCCTAATAACAAAAAATAGAGAGTCGGGCTCTAGTACCGTCGCTCAAAAAATAGATAGTCCTTCGAATGCCACAATGAGCATGAATGCTGATCGTGCTCGAAACGCGGAAGAAGAGCCTGGTAACTGGCTACTTCATGGTCGCACGTATAGTGAGCAGCGATTTAGCACGCTTACTGATATTACTGAAAATAATGTAGGCGACCTTGGTTTGGCTTGGTATTTCGATACTGGGGCAAAATCGGGTCTTGAGGCTACCCCCGTAGTAGTTGATGGCGTGATGTACTTCACAGGCAACTGGAGTGAAGTATTTGCGGTGGATGCACGAACAGGAAAAATGCTATGGCATAACACCCTCAATGTTGATAAAAATCGCGGCAAATATGCGTGCTGTGATGTGGTTAACCGAGGCGTGGCCGTATGGAAAGGAAAAGTTTACGTTGGCACTATTGATGGTCGCCTGGTAGCTCTTGATGCAGCAAGCGGGAAGATTGTTTGGGATCAAACCACTATCGATTTGAACCGGCCTTACTCAATTACTGGTGCACCGCGCATCGTAAAAGACAAAGTTATTATCGGAAACGGTGGCGCAGAGTTTGGCGTAAGAGGTTATATCACAGCCTACGATACCGATACCGGGGAACAGAAATGGCGGTTTTATACTGTTCCTGGCAACCCTGCAGATGGTTTTGAGAATGCTGCAATGGAAATGGCAGCTGAAACTTGGGGTGGTGGTCCTTGGTGGGAAGTTGGTGGAGGAGGTACCGTATGGGACTCCATGGCCTACGATCCCGATCTAGACCTTTTGTACATAGGCGTAGGGAATGGCTCGCCGTGGAATAAATATATTCGTAGCCCTGCAGGTGGGGATAACCTCTTCTTGTCTTCTATCGTAGCGATTGAGCCCGATACAGGAACCTATGTGTGGCACTACCAAACTACACCTGGTGAAGCTTGGGACTACACCGCCACCCAGCATATGATTCTTGCTGAGTTGGATATAAACGGTAAGCAGCGCAAAGTCATCATGCAGGCGCCCAAAAATGGGTTCTTCTATGTGATTGATCGGGAGACGGGAGAGTTTATTTCTGCAAATAACTATGTACCTGTTAACTGGGCAACCCACATTGATCCTGAGACAGGGCGTCCTGTTCAGACTGACAATGACTATAAGGATAATCCAGTTCTTCAGTTTCCATCTCCTTTAGGTGGGCATAACTGGCAGCCAATGTGTTATCACCGCGAAACAGGTTATGTTTATATCCCGAGTCGTGAGATGAGCTTTCTCTATAATCACGATGAAAACTTTGAGTATGAGGAGGGGCACTGGAACGTAGGAATACCCGTTATGAAGGATATTTATGTTCCTACCTGGATTGATGCCCAGCTAATTAAAAAGCTCGGTGCTGCAGCGGCTCGCGGATATTTGCAAGCTTGGGATCCTATCAAGCAGGAGCGCGTTTGGCGGGTAGACCACAAAGGGCCATGGAACGGTGGCGTTCTCTGTACCGCTGGAAATCTAGTGTTTCAAGGTAATGGGCAAGCAGAGATTGTTGCTTATGCGGCGGATAGTGGTGAGAGACTTTGGTCTCACGAAACCCAGAGTGGCGTTATTGCAGCGCCTATTAGCTTCGCTGTTGACGGAGAACAATACATTTCAGTTCTAGCTGGTTGGGGTGGTTCTGTAGGATTATCATTCGCTTTGATTGGCAATACCCCTGAAAAAACGTATACCAAGGGTCGCCTGCTTACCTTTAAATTGAATGGTTCAAACAGCTTGCCAGATTACGAGGTTGCAAAGCGTTTGCCCGAACCGCCACCTCGAACCGCATCGTCTGATGCAGAATATCAAGGTAACAAAATTTACCATCACAACTGTGTATATTGTCACGGGCCAGGAGCGGTTAGTTCACCTAACCTGAAGGACTTGCGATATATGGATGCTGCAACACACGAGCAATTCCTAGCAATAGTGTACGGTGGTATTCATAAAGAAGAAGGGATGCCCGCCTATGACGAGCTCTTGACGATTGAAGAGGTTGAGATGGTTCATGCTTATCTGATCCAGGCGGGGCATGCTGCTCTTGATGATGAAAATGCCAGTGATACCTGGGTCGGCGTGAAGAGCGCTGTTTATAGCGCATTGGGATCAATTACCCACTTTTTCACAGGCTTGTTAACCTGGATTTTGAAAGCGGCATAACTGAAAGTAGTTCTTATGTAAAAAAGAGTATGCCCGTGCCTTATGTATTTGAGGCGCGGGTGTTTTTTATACGGCAATGCTTTTCCTTACTATCACACGAGAAAGCATGCGTCCGTGCTAAGTGTTTTTAATGGAGTAATAGATAATGTTTGGTAAAAGAGATGTTTTTACAGAAGATCACGAACTGTTCCGTGATACTTGTCGTAAATTTTTTGAGAAAGAAGTCGTTCCTTTTCATGAGCAGTGGGAAGAGGATGGTCAGGTTTCCAGAGAAAGCTGGATAAAGGCTGGAGAGGCGGGCTTACTTTGCATGAGCATGCCTAGTGAGTTTGGTGGTGCCGAAGCTGACTTTATGTATACAGTTATTATGGCTGAAGAGCAGGGTCGTGTTGGTGCCAGTGGGCCTGGCTTTATGCTTCACTCAGAAATTGTAGCGCCTTACATCAATAAATATGGATCTGACGAACAGAAAACACGCTGGCTGCCAAAAATGGCAACAGGTGAAATGATCGGTGCCATCGCTATGACAGAGCCTGGCACAGGAAGTGATCTGCAAGGTATTAAAACAACAGCGCTTAAAGACGGTGACGACTATGTTATCAACGGCCAGAAAGTATTCATTACAAATGGCTATATGTCTGATTTGGTTGTTGTGATTGCCAAAACTGACCCAGATAAGGGCGCTGCTGGCATTAGCTTGTTTGTTGTTGAAGCAGGCACAGAGGGCTTTACCAAGGGTCGTAAACTGAAAAAAGTAGGCTTAAAAGCGCAGGACACCTCTGAACTATTTTTTGATAACGTACGTGTTTCCAAAGACAACCTTCTTGGCCAGGAAGGAATGGGTTTTGCCTACCTGATGTCTGAGCTGGTTCAAGAGCGTTTATTAATTGCAATGGGCGCAGTAACTGCCTGCGAAAGAGTGCTAGAGCATACCATTGAGTATGTAAAAGGGCGCGAAGCCTTTGGTCGACCTATTTCCAAGTTTCAAAATACGCGTTTCAAGTTGGCTGAGCTGGCAACAGAGACCAAGATTGCACGCATCTTCGTTGATGACTGTCTTGCTAAGCATATGCGTAAGGAGCTAGATGCAACAACCGCAGCGATGGGTAAGCTATATACAACTGACTTGCAAGTAAAGCTGGTTGACGAGTGTCTCCAGCTACATGGTGGATATGGCTACATGCTCGAGTATCCAGTTGGTAAAGCTTTCGTCGATAGTCGTATTCAGAAAATATATGGCGGTACGAATGAGATTATGAAAGAGCTGATTAGTCGCTCTTTCTTATAAGTAACGGTAAATTTAGCGGCTAAGGGGAGGGGCTTTGGCCTTTTCTCACCGCTGGCGGCGAGAATAAACCGATGTAAATGGCATATTATCTATTGTAGATGCATGCCATTTTTTTTGTGTGCTCCCTTTTGGTGTGCATTTTTTCAACATCCCTCCTCAGGTTGCTGCCCTCTTGTCCCTCTATGCTATTCTGCAAGTATCAGCGAGTACGATGCCTCCAAAGTTTCCTGTGCTGTAGACGATTTTTAGAGCGTTTCTGTAAGTAAGGCTTGGTCAAGTTAGTATATATACTTTTATCTACCTACAATGAATTACAAGTGTCATTGTTTTTGGGGTGCTTTCTGGCTGAAGTCTGGGTAGAGGCGCGATTTTAAATTAAGCGTTGTGATATAGAAGGGAAGCATATTGAATCAGAATAAACGCCCCAAGGTCGGCATGGTTTTGGCTGGAGGAGGGGCTCGTGGTGCCTATGAAATAGGCGTGCTTATTTATCTTCGGGAGAAACTCCAAAAGCGCTTGGGGCGTGATGTGCCAATTGATATTTTAGCAGGTACGAGTGTTGGGGCGATTAATGCAGCATTTATTGCCTCTACGATAGATCAACCAAAAAAACAGGCGCGTATTCTAAGAGAGCTTTGGGAGGACATACGAATAGAGCACTTACTCAGTGTAGGCCCGGGAGATGTATTTAATGCTGGCCGGCTTCTGTTTAGTAATAGTGTGCCTGAAGATGTGAGGGGCTCGAGACATGGCGGCCTGCTGAATACGAAAGGCCTTGAGCAATTTGTGGCCAGGAAAACCCCCTGGCGATGTATATATCGGAATATCGCCCATGGTGCGCTCGACGGCTTGGCGATATCTGCTACCCATATCGGAACAGGCCACACGGTGGTCTTTACTCAAACCGGCAAGCCCATAAAAGGAAGCTGGACAAATAACCCCTTTGTTAAACACAAGGCCGCTCGAATTGGGCCTCGGCATGTTCTTGCATCGGCATCCATTCCTATGTTTTTTTCAGCGGTAAAAATTCATAATGAATATTATACAGATGGTGGTTTAAGACAGAATACGCCCATGTCTCCGGCGATCAGGATGGGGGCGGAAAAATTGTTGGTTATTTCTTTGAAGCATATGCCATCAGAAGAGGAGCTCGCTCGCCAGCACTGTATAACCTACCCACACCCGATGCTTCTATTTGGTAAGGCGATGGATGCATTGCTATTGGATCATACTGAATATGATATCGATCGTATGGAGCGCTTGAACGCTATATTGTATGCAGGTGAGGCAGCATTTGGGGGCGATTTCTTAGAAAAATTGAGCAGCAAAATGGTCGAGCTGCGGGGGGGCCCCATCAAGCCTATTGATGCCGTACATATTAGGCCATCTGAGGATATTGGTGCGCTAGCTGCTGACTTTATTCGTAGTGGAAAGGCAGAAATTAAAGGCAGAACCTTAAACTGGGTTATGCGTTGGCTGGTTCGTAATGATGATTCGCCAGGTCGTCAGAGCGATACACATTCCTATTTGTTGTTTGATGGGCGCTTTGCCAAAGAGCTGATAGATCTTGGCTATGAAGATGCTGCAAAGCAAGAAGACCAGCTCGCTACTCTTTTTAGCTATTGAACCTTGTCAGAAATAGAAGTTTTGCCAATACGGTACGACTGGTTTTTCGGTCACGTTAAGCGCTAGCGGTATTTTGAGTTGTTCGCGTAGAAGCGTTTCTTATCCTCGTACATATTTTCATCGGCGAGCCCTAACACATTTTCAGGGCTTGTCTCAGTGGAGCACGCAACTCCTATGCTGATACGAACTGGCTCAATTTGGTGGGTGTTGCCGCCTTTGTAATGAGCCAGCGTCATGTTTTTTTCCAGTGCGCGTATTCTGTTAAGCACCCCCAGAGCATCATCGCAATGTGTATTGGGGCAGAGAATGACGAACTCATCTCCCCCTGAGCGGGTGATGACATCATAATCCCGGAAGGATTTTTTTAGCAGATTTGCCACGGCGATAATTAACTTGTCTCCCTCTTCGTGGCCATAGGTATCATTGATTCGCTTTAAGCCGTTAATGTCTACTACGAAAATGCTGAAGGCGATGTTGTTGTTTTTGCTTGCTTTGGCAATCTCGGAATCCAGTTCCTTTTGGAAAAAATTGCGATTATAAATTCCTGTAAGCGCGTCAGTATTCGCTAGGCGCTCCAGCTCCAATAGAAGCAGTCTGTTTTCTGCTGTGACCGAAAGCTGGTCTACAAATAAAGATACAACGTCATGATGAATAGATGTTTCAAGTGGTTGCTTTATGATGAGATAGCCTAGCTTTTTATTTTCACTTCCGCTGAGAGGGGCAAACATCCAGTTGTGCCGGTTTTTTTTATCATAAGCATTACGAGTGACGAGCTGTAGTTTCTCGGTGAGCTCGTAGGGAGAGCTTAATGAGCGCGCACCTTCAATGATCAGTGTTTGCTCTTCAGCGAGAAGGTGGATGGAGCTAAAGTTTTGTACGCTGGTTTCCCGGGCGCCATATATAACGATGGCAAACCCCCAGTCAGGAAATATTTGATTGAGATCATTGAGTGTGTGGTCAAGCAGTGTGCTGAGTTCTTTGGACTGCTGCATGGAAATGCTTGTGTGCAGTAAGGAATGGAAAATGAGATTGCGCTTTTTTAACTCATGTGAACTTGAGGCTTCGTGTTCCTGGGCGAGAATCAGCGCCTCTTGCTTTTCCTCTAGTGTTTTAAGCAGGTAAAGGGTTGCCCAGTAGATGGGTATAGAGATGAGAACCGAAGAACCAATCGCGGCAATATGGATGCCAGCGGGAAGAGAGCCTTCCGCCCAGTAGTAGAAAAATGACGCGAGTGCGTCGGCCACTAATGCAACTGCGGCTATAAATGGAAAGGTTATCCGCCGTAGGTTTGTGTAATTTAGAGAGTTTTCTATGACTTTGCGAAAGCTAGGGAGCATAAGCGGCGCGTATTTAACTAGGTTAGTGACTAATAGTATTAGTTATTTCGTGGAAAAACAAATGTATTGGCGGCTAAGGCTGAGAGTGAAATACTGAGTTTTTATGCGGGAGGGGTGGTGTAAGCGTATGTTTTTATGAGATTTTTACGACTCTTGTATGCGAAAGGTGGTCGTGCCAAGTGCTTCTCTTGCGGTCGAGAAGTACCCATATGTAACCTATGCCGAGGCAGGCAATAGATGGTATGGAGGCAAGGATTCTAGTCAGTGCCTGACGGCGTGTTATTGCCTTGCCCTCGCTGGTAACAAGCCGAATTTTCCAGGTTTTCATTCCCAGTGTTTGTCCGCCGTGGGTCCAGAACCAAGTATAGAAGCCCGCAGTAAGCAATGCAGTGGTGGGGAATAAAATAAGCTGGCCTTGCAGGGGGGTGAGTGCATTTCCACCATTCAGAGCGACGAGAACTCCTGTAGCAAGAAACCATAGGGCGGCGAGTAGAAAACCATCGTAGACCATAGCTGCCAAGCGTCGAAATAAGCTGGCCGGCTCGACCTGGTTGTTTTGTTTGCTCACTATTGAAGACCTGATGGCTGCTGGTGGAAGGGCGATATGGCGCTTATGCGTGGTGGCCTAATGTGGTGAATCTATTCAGAGGCACCTTAGTAATGCTCGGGTAGCTTTTTATTAATGACAATCTGTCTATTTTCCTGGCTGATGTATTCGCCCACCGTTAAATCCTTAAGGATCCTGGCAACCATTTCCCGAGACGAGCCAACGCGATTAGCGATCTCTTGCTGGGTGAGGCGCTTTTTGATGATGCGTCTGTCGGGGCTGTCCGTTGAAATGGGCTCAGACAAGTTCATAAGGGTTTTTACCACGCGACCGTATACGTCTTCTAAAGCGAGGCTTTTGATATTGTCAGTCAGATTTCTGACCCGGGTTGCCAGGTTCTCCATAAGCGTATAAGCGATATCAGGGTGCCCAAGTATAAGCTCTTTGAAGTCGCGTTTATAAATAACAATAAACGAAGAGCTGCTGGTTGTTATCACCGACGCAGAGCGTTTGCCCGTGGTAAGAACAGAGAGTTCGCCAAAGTAGTCGCCAGCTTCCAGGGTATTTATGATGACCTCTTTGCCACTATTGTCGCTGAGGTAAACCTTGACGCTGCCGTTATCGATAATGTAAAGCGAGTCGGTGTCATCTCCTTCGTTAATTACCACCGAGTTCTTCTGGTAGCTGCGGGTTGACGCGTAATGAAGGATTTTACCCAGTTCTTCCTGGCTAAGGTTCTCGAATAAGGGGACAGACTGAAGGTTTTTCACTGTTTGCTCCTTTATCGGTGCTAGATATTAAATAAATCAGAGGCGCCGTAGATAAGGTTGGGCATCGTCGCTGATACTCAGCCCAACTGAAAAGGTTTTGGCATTTCCAGTCGGGCGGGGGTGCTTATCTCTTGTCGATGGGGGTAAATGAGCGCTCAGTGGCGCCGGTGTAGAGCTGTCTTGGTCGTCCAATTCGGTTGCTGCCGCTCATCATCTCATCCCAATGGGCAATCCAGCCAACGGTCCGGGATAGGGCGAATATAACAGTAAACATGCTCGTGGGAATGCCGATGGCTTTCAGGATGATGCCTGAGTAGAAGTCCACATTAGGATAGAGTTTTTTCTGGACGAAGTATTCGTCTTCTCTTGCAATGGTTTCCAGCCTTAGGGCGAGTTCAAAAAGCGGGTCATTTTCCATGTTAAGTTCTTTTAGGACTTCATGGCAGGACTGTCGCATTACAGTGGCTCGTGGATCAAAGTTCTTATAAACACGGTGACCAAAGCCCATGAGTCGGAATGGGTCATTTTTGTCTTTGGCCTTGTTGATATACTCTCCAACTCGCGAGACATCTCCTATTTCTGTAAGCATGTCCAGGACTGCTTCGTTTGCGCCACCGTGGGCCGGGCCCCACAGTGTTGCAATGCCAGCCGCTACACAGGCAAAAGGGTTGGCGCCAGACGAGCCTGCAAGGCGCACGGTAGATGTTGATGCGTTTTGTTCGTGATCTGCGTGGAGAATAAAAATTCTATCCATGGCGCGAGCAATTGTCGGGCTGATTTTGGTTTCTTCGCAAGGCGTGCCAAACATCATGTGGAGAAAGTTTTCAGAGTAGCTAAGCTCGTTGCGAGGATACAAAAAGGGCTGTCCGATCGAATATTTGTAGCTCATGGCTGCCATGGTGGGCATTTTCGCAATCAACCTATATGCAGCAACCTCCCGGTGTCGTGGGTCATGCACGTTCAGTGAGTCGTGATAAAAGGCTGAAAGCGCACCAACTACGCCGCACATGATTGCCATGGGGTGAGCGTCGCGTCGAAAGCCATTGTAAAAGTGGGTAAGTTGCTCATTCACCATGGTGTGCTGGGTGACGGTATCAACGAATGATTGTTTTTGTTCTTTGTTGGGAAGTTCGCCGTTTAAAAGCAAATAGCAGACTTCAAGGTAGTCGGATTTTTCCGCGAGCTCTTCAATGGGGTAGCCGCGATGCAGTAGCTGGCCTTTCTCTCCGTCGATAAAGGTTATCTTTGATTCACAAGCCGCTGTTGAAACAAAGCCAGGGTCGTAGGTGAAAAGGTTGTTGGCAGTCAGGCTGCGAACGTCTACCACGTCAGGTCCCATTGTGCCTTGGTAGATGGGAAGGTCTAAAGGTTTCTCGCTTGTGCCGATAGTTAACTGGGCGCTTTTTTCTGCCATTCCTGTTTCCTCTTTTGTATCTTCTTTGAGCGGTTAAAAACCGGGGCTTTATGTGTGGTGCAAGGTGTCGCTGGGCGGATAAATTACGGCCGTATTTAGCGATTTATGTCCTCGGATGTCTTCGCTTGTTGACCTTTAAGGCAGCGAATTTTAGCAAAGTCTCTCTGGCTTGTCTGCCGGGTATATGAAAAGTAAGAAACCCGGGGTTTTGACCGTTCGGTAGTAAGTCATAATGCCCATTTTGCGCGCCAGCTTAGTTTGTAATTCCATAATTGTACAGATATACTTCGTTACCGGTTCTAGCTAGGTAATTCAATGAATTGAGCGGCATTTAAGTAGTCATTTTTTTGACCTGTCTTGGTTCGTTATTCTATAAAACGCCCTGAATTGGGGCTAAATCGAAAGTGAAGGCTGTGAATAAAAATAGACCTGTTAATTTAGATTTTAAAACTATTAAGCTTCCTCTTCCTGCGCTTGTTTCTATTATGCACCGAGCTTCAGGGGTAGTGGTTTTCTTTAGTATTCCAATATTGCTTGGGATACTAAGCTGCTCCCTGGAAAGTGAGTCCAGCTTTAATGAGCTTAAAGACACCTTGGATGGCTTTTTTGTCACGATGGTTGTTTGGGGGGCTGTTGGAGCCTTGCTTTATCATATCGCTGCTGGAGTAAAACACCTTTTTATGGATTTCGGTATTGGTGAAACACTTGAAGGTGGGTTAAAGGGTGCGAAAATTACTGTCGTAGTTTCAGCAGTATTAATTATTTTTATGGGAGTTTGGTTATGGTAGCTAGCGTAACGAGTTTCGGTAGAAGCGGTGTTTACGACTGGCTTATCCAGCGTGTTTCAGCCGTTATTGTAGGTCTGTATGTTTTAATCTTGCTTGGTTATCTGCTCGGCCATCCAGATCTTGGCTATGAGGAGTGGCGTGATTTTATTACCAGTGGGAGTATGCGCATTGCCAGTACTTTGGCTCTGCTTGCCACGTTGGCACATGCCTGGATTGGTTTATGGGTAATCACCACTGACTACTTAAGTAACTCCTTTGTTCGTTTTTCTTGCCAATCCGCATGTGGTGTCGCAGCAGCGATCTATCTTGTTTGGGGCGCTCAGATTTTATGGGGTTTATAATCAATGGCTAATGTAAGAACGGTAACATATGACGCAGTAATCGTTGGTGGTGGGGGTGCTGGCATGCGTGCAGCCCTGCAGCTTGCGCAGTCTGGTCAGAAAACAGCGCTTATTTCAAAAGTATTTCCAACACGTTCACACACTGTATCTGCTCAAGGTGGCATTACTTGTGCGATTGCGAGCTCTGATCCTAACGATGATTGGCGCTGGCATATGTATGACACAGTTAAAGGCTCAGATTACATCGGTGATCAGGATGCCATCGAATATATGTGTAACGTTGGCCCGCAAACCGTTTTTGAACTGGAGCATATGGGGCTGCCTTTTTCTCGAACTGAAGAGGGAAGAATATATCAGCGTCCATTTGGCGGCCAGTCAAAAGATTTTGGTAAGGGCGGCCAGGCCTCTCGCACTTGCGCGGCGGCAGATAGAACCGGCCATGCTCTGCTTCATACTCTTTATCAGCAGAATGTTAAAGCGAATACCGTTTTCTATAACGAATGGTATGCGATGGATCTGGTAACAAACCAGAGCGGTGACACTTGTGGTGTCTTGGCCATGAGTATTGAAACTGGTGAAGTGGTGGCCTTTCTAGCCAAAGCGACTGTTTTGGCTACCGGTGGGTCTGGCCGAATTTACGCTTCAACTACAAATGCTTTGATCAATACTGGGGATGGCGTGGCAATGGCCTTGCGTGCCGGTTACTCTGCTCAGGATATGGAAATGTGGCAGTTTCATCCTACCGGTATAGCTGGTGCAGGGGTTCTTGTTACGGAAGGCTGTCGTGGTGAAGGGGGTTATCTCGTCAATAAAGATGGAGAGCGGTTTATGGAGCGTTACGCGCCAAACGCCAAAGACCTCGCTGGCCGTGACGTGGTAGCTCGCTCCATGATGATGGAGATCCTTGATGGTCGGGGTGTTGGCCCTGATGCTGATCATGTTTTATTGAAGTTGGATCACCTGGGCGCTGAAGTTCTTCATTCTAAACTACCCGGTATCTGTGAGCTCTCAAAAACCTTTGCCGGAGCCGATCCTGTTCTTGAGCCAATTCCCGTTGTGCCAACCTGTCACTACATGATGGGAGGTGTGCCCACGACTATTGATGGGCAGGCGGTGAAGGTGAATGACAAGGGTGAAAGCACCGTTATTCCAGGCCTTTATGCAGTAGGTGAGGTGGCCTGTGTGTCCGTGCACGGTGCAAACCGACTCGGTGGTAATTCACTGCTGGACTTGGTTGTGTTTGGCCGTGCGGCCGGCTTGCATATTGAAAAGACCCTGCGAGAAGGTGTTGAGCAGCTTGCTGTGAGTGAGTCCGACCTGGAACGCTCTACGTCCCGTTATGCTCGTTGGGAAAATTCGGGCAGAGACGGCGAAGATGTGTCTGCCTTAAGAAAAGAATTACAGCAAACCATGCAAAATAATTTTGGCGTGTTCCGTAAGGGTGACCTTATGGAGCAGGGCGTTAGCAAAATTGCTGAGTTGCGTGGTCGTATCGCAGACGGTATTTTAACGGATAAGAGTAAGGCATTTAATACCGCACGTGTTGAAGCTCTCGAGTTAGATAGCTTGCTGGAGGTTGCGGAGGCGACGGCGATTGCTGCGGATACTCGCACTGAAAGCCGTGGTGCTCATTCCCGTTATGACTACCCGGATCGCGATGATGAAAACTGGCTAGTTCATACCGTATATCTGCCTGAAGATAAAAAAATCGTGAAGCGTGAAGTAAATTTTGCACCCAAACAAGTTGAGGCTTTCCAGCCCAAAGTAAGAACCTACTAAGGAAAGCGTTATGCAAGTCAGTATTTATCGTTATAACCCCGAGACAGATTCCGAGCCCTATATGCAGGATTATCATGTCAACACAGGGGGGAAAGACCTGATGATTCTGGATGTCCTGGCTTTGATTAAGGAGCAGGACGAGGCGGTATCTTATCGACGATCTTGTCGAGAAGGTGTGTGTGGTTCGGATGGTTTGAATATTAATGGCAAAAACGGTTTAGCCTGTATTACGCCAATTTCCGAAGCCATGGGCAAGAGGGACTCTAAGCTGGTTATTCGCCCCTTGCCTGGCTTGCCCGTCGTTCGGGACTTGGTAGTGGATATGGGGCAGTTCTATACCCAGTACCGGAAAATTAAACCCTATTTGATCAATGATACGCCCCCGCCCGCAATTGAACGATTACAGTCGCCAGAAGAAAGGGAAAAGCTGGATGGTTTGTATGAGTGTATTCTTTGTGCATGCTGTTCTACGGCTTGCCCGTCTTTCTGGTGGAACCCGGATAAATTTATTGGGCCTGCAGGTTTGTTGCAGTCATACCGATTTTTGGCAGATAGCCGCGATGAAGGGGTGAGTGAACGCTTAAGTGATCTGGATGACCCGTTTAGTTTATTTCGTTGTCACGGTATCCAAAACTGTATCAGTGTGTGCCCAAAGGGTTTGAATCCAACGCGTGCAATTGGGCATATAAGAAATATGCTCTTGCAACGAGCCACCTAATAATTTCCGACTACACTCTAGAGTGTAAATAAAAAGAGCCCTAAGCAAGGGCTCTTTTTTTAGAAAAGCTTTAAACTACTCAGAGACCTTGGCGCGAGAGTAACTTTCTTACTCATCATGCAACGCTAAAATTTGCGGAATTAGTTATTTACGCTACGTAAATTCCCTTCTTGCGCCTGTTTTTTCTTTGCCTGAAAAAATAAAATCATCTCTCTTGCAAAGGCCGCTATGCAGTTTTTTGATGGGCCAAAAGCCTTATAAAAGCGATCGCTTCAAACTTGCACATTAAATGCAGGATTTTTGTTTCATAAACCAAGAAGGAACGGGTTGGAAGCAGCGATTAAGCGTTTATCAAGGGGCATTACGAGTGTGTCCTTGGTAATAAACTTGAGCTAAGTTTCGGATTGCGTTCTTGCTTAATGCGGGGAATCGGTAATGCGCGATGGAATGATGTATCGCCAGAGGACAACGTCTCATCTAGGAGGCGGTAACGCGGCGTATATCGAAGAATTATTTGATAGTTATCTTAGTGATCCAAACAGTGTCCCAGAAGAATGGCGAACATATTTTGACAAATTGCCGCGCTATGATGGGAAGCAAAGCGAAGACGTCCCCCACTCCACTATTCGTGAACACTTTCTTTACTTGGCCAAAAACAAGAGTCGTGCTCAGCCCCTGGCGGTTAGCAGTGTCAGCTCTGAGCATGAAAAAAAGCAGGTTAAGGTTCTTCAGTTAATTACTGCCTACCGTTTTCGGGGGCATCAAATTGCCAGGCTTGACCCCTTGGGCATTATGGAACGGGAGGATGTCCCTGATCTGGCTCTTTCTTTCCAGGGGCTTACCACTGCGGATTACGATACCGTATTTCAGGTTGGAAGCTATTTTCTCGGTAAGGATGAAGCCACCCTAAAAGAAATTCATGAATCCCTGCAGCAGACTTACTGTAGCTCCGTTGGAGCGGAGTACATGCAGATCGTGGACACAGAGGAGCGACGCTGGATTCAGCATCGCCTGGAATCCGTACGTTGCTCTCCCGAATATAGCCGCCAAAGAAAACTTCATACCTTAGAGCGTCTGGTAGCATCCGAAGGACTCGAAAAATACTTGGGCACCAAATATCCAGGTACGAAACGCTTCGGGCTTGAGGGCGGCGAAGGCCTGACTCTGATTGTTGATGAGCTGATTCAGCGAGCTGGCTCAAACGGTACCAAGGAAATGGTCATCGGCATGGCGCATCGCGGTCGATTAAATGTGCTGGTCAATACCCTGGGTAAAAACCCGGCCGACCTCTTTGATGAATTTGAAGGAAAGCATGACGCAGGTGAAGGCGCTGGTGATGTAAAGTATCATCAGGGTTTCTCTTCTAACATCACAACATCTGGGGGTGAGATTCATCTCGCCCTTTCTTTTAACCCTTCTCACCTGGAAATTGTATCGCCGGTTGTTGAAGGCTCTGTTCGCGCTCGTCAAGATCGTCGCAATGATCCTTCCGGGGATCTCGTGATTCCCATTATTATCCATGGTGACTCTGCTTTTGCCGGGCAGGGTGTGGTGATGGAAACTTTCCAGATGTCGCAAACCCGAGGATTTAAAACCGGCGGCACGGTACATATTGTAGTAAACAACCAGATTGGTTTTACCACAAACCGCCGGGATGATACGCGCTCCACAGAATACTGCACCGATGTGGCGAAGATGGTGCAGGCTCCCATATTCCATGTGAATGGCGATGACCCAGAAGCAGTATTGTTTATCACCCAAGTGGCGCTTGATTATCGTCGTGAATTTAATAAAGACGTCGTGATCGATTTGGTTTGTTATCGTCGACACGGTCATAACGAGGCAGATGAGCCAGCAATTACGCAACCGTTGATGTACGAGATTATTCGTAAGCACCCAACTGCACGCGCTATATATGCAGAGCGTTTAGTAAACAGTGGCGTTCTCAGTGATACTGAAGCTCAGAAAATGGTGGAAGATTATCGCACCATGCTGGACGATGGTGAGCACGTTGTTAAAAGCCTGGTCAGTGAGCCAGACTCAAGACTATTTGTCGATTGGGAGCCTTATCTAGGGCATGATCGCATAAAGAACTGTGATACCACGGTTGACTCAAAAACCCTCAAAGAGCTTGCTGATAAGCTTGATGAACTACCAGAAGGGTTTGTACTGCAACGCCAAGTCGCCAAGATTCGCGATGACCGCCGCCGTATGGCTGGGGGGGCGCATGAGGTGAACTGGGGTTTTGCAGAAATAATGGCCTACGCAACACTGCTTCAAGAAGGCCACCCTGTAAGGTTGACTGGGCAGGATGTGGGGCGTGGCACCTTCTCTCATCGTCATGCTGTATTACATAACCAAAAAGATGCAAGCACCTATGTTCCCTTAAAAAACCTTTACGACGGACAACCCAGGCTGGAGCTTTATGACTCCCTGTTATCAGAAGAAGCGGTGCTGGGGTTTGAATACGGCTACTCCACTACCACACCAAATGCCTTATGTCTCTGGGAAGCGCAGTTTGGTGACTTCGCAAATGGCGCGCAAGTTGTTATTGATCAGTTTATTTCAGCGGGTGAATTAAAGTGGGGGCGTCTGTGTGGATTAACCTTGTTGTTGCCTCACGGATATGAAGGGCAGGGAGCGGAGCATTCTTCGGCAAGATTGGAACGCTTCCTGCAATTGTGCGCGGAGCACAATATGCAGGTCTGTGTGCCCAGTACCCCGGCTCAGGTTTACCATATGTTGCGTCGCCAGGTAAAGCGGCCTCTTCGGAAGCCACTTGTGGTGATGACCCCCAAAAGCTTACTGCGACATAAGCTGGCGACATCAACACTTGACGAGCTGGCTAACGGCACGTTTGAGGATGTATTGCCCGAAATGGACGATCTTGCTTCCAATGGTGTTAAACGCTTGGTGATGTGCAGTGGCAAAGTCTATTATGACTTACTAGAAAAGCGCCGCGGTCTTGAGCGCAGTGACGTGGTAATTATTCGGATAGAGCAGCTGTATCCTTTTCCGGAAGATGAGCTAGTGGACATTTTTTCTACTTATGAATTAGAAGAAATCGTTTGGTGCCAGGAAGAGCCTATGAACCAGGGCGCTTGGTACTGCAGTCAGCATCATATGCGCATAGCTATTCATCGTTATAATCCGGCCATTGAGCTGGAATATGCGGGCCGGGGGCATTCTGCAGTTCCAGCGGTGGGTTATATGTCGCTGCATATTGAGCAGCAAGAAGCGCTTGTACTGGAAGCGATAGGGCCAGCTAAGTGATCACTTTGAATAAATATTTAAATAGAAAATAGACTGCTCGAACTTTAGAGATTTTTTAAAAGCATACAGGTGGAGTTAAAAGGAATTCCAATGGCAAAAGAAATTAAAGCACCTCAGTTTCCAGAATCGGTAGCAGATGGGACCGTTGCTACTTGGCACAAAAAAGTGGGAGAGCCGGTCGCTCGTGATGAGCTGCTTGCTGATATTGAAACGGATAAAGTTGTCCTTGAAATTGTTGCACCCCTCGATGGTGTATTAACAGAAATTCTTCAGGAAGAAGGTGCAGTGATCGAAAGCAATCAGGTCATTGCTATATTTCAAGAAGGCGCGCTTGCAAAGCCTGCCTCTTCAAGTGGCACGGCTGAAACGTCATCAGAGCCATCGGATAAAGAGCCTGGGTCTGCCGGGATGCTAGTTGACGAGAAGTCGCTGAGCCCTGCAGTACGAAAACTGGTGGCGGAGCATGGTGTCGATCCATCCCAGATTCCAGGAAGCGGAAAGGGCGGGCGCATTACTAAGGAGGACGTGCTTGAATACATTAAACCTAAGCAGGCTGAAAAGGACACGAGTGTAGAAACAGTCAATAAAGACACAAAACCAACGCAAGAGTTATCAATTCCCGCAGGTGGGTTGGCGTTACCTGAAGAAGAGCGCATTGAGCGACGCGTTCCCATGACACGCTTACGTGCACGCATTGCGGAGCGCCTGGTTAACTCTCAAAATGATGCTGCGATCCTGACCACTTTTAACGAAGTAAACATGAAGCCTATCATGGATATGCGCAAGAACTATCAAGATCAGTTCGTGAGTTCCCATGGCGTTAAGCTTGGCTTTATGTCCTTTTTTGTTCGAGCGGTTGTGGAGTCACTAAAAAAATTCCCTGCAGTGAATGCTTCCCTTGATGGCAATGATGTGGTCTACCACAACTATTACGATGTTGGTGTGGCTGTTTCCACTGAACGAGGTTTAGTGGTGCCTGTATTGCGTGATGCGGACAAAATGAGTATGGGTGAAGTTGAAAGTAAAATTGTTGACTTTGGTGGCAAGGCGCGTGATGGAAAGCTTGCCCTAGAGGATATGATGGGGGGCACCTTTTCTATCTCTAACGGTGGCATTTTTGGGTCGTTGTTGTCTACGCCCATTATTAACCCTCCTCAAACTGGTATTTTGGGCATGCATAAAATTCAGCCTCGGCCCATGGCGGTAAATGGAGAGGTGGTTATTTTGCCAATGATGTATCTAGCCCTGAGTTACGACCATAGACTGATTGATGGTAAAGAAGCAGTAAGCTTTTTGGTGATGGTTAAAGAGCTTGTCGAAGATCCTGCACGTCTTCTTTTGGAAATTTAAGTTCTTCAACTTCTCTATTTTAAGGCAAGAAAATGACGAAACAGTATGATGTGGTAGTGATCGGTGGTGGCCCTGGAGGGTATGTGGCTGCGATTAAAGCCGCGCAACTTGGTAAAAGCGTAGCTTGTATAGAAGTTCGTACACACAAAGGCAAGCCTGCACTGGGCGGCACTTGCTTGAATGTGGGTTGTATTCCCTCTAAAGCACTCTTGGAAAGTTCCCATAAATTCCATGAGGCGCAAGAGGGTCTCGCGGTGCATGGTGTGAATGTTTCTGACGTTGGCTTTGATGTAAGCACAATGATGAAACGCAAAGATACCATCGTGAAAAACCTCACCTCAGGGGTTCAGTCTTTATTTAAGGCCAATGGCGTCGACTGGTTGCAAGGTTATGGAAAACTGCTGGCAGGGAAAAAGGTCGAATTTACGCCTTCCAAAGGGGAGCCAAAAATTATTCAGGCGGAGAATATTATTCTTGCAGCCGGATCTTCACCTGTGGAAATAAAAGCGGCCCCGCTGGATAACGAGCATATCGTAGATTCTACGGGTGCTCTTGAGTTTGCTGAAGTGCCTAAGCGGCTTGGTATTATTGGCGCGGGTGTTATTGGCCTTGAGCTTGGCAGTGTCTGGCGACGACTGGGTGCCGAAGTAGTTGTTCTGGAAGCTATGGATGACTTTCTGCCGTTGGTTGATCAGCAGGTCGCGAAAGAAGCTTTAAAACAATATAAAAAACAGGGTATCGATATAAAACTAAGTGCCAAAGTGTCGGGCGCCGAAGTAGTTAACGGAGAGGTGAAGGTTGATTATCAGCTTAATGATGAAGCCCAAAGCCTGAGTGTTGATAAGCTGATTGTTGCAGTAGGGCGCCGCCCCCAAACCGAAAATTTATTGGCCGGCGATAGCGGCGTTAACCTTGATGAAAGAAGTTTTATTTTCGTAAACAATGCATGTGAGACCGATGTGCCCGGTGTATATGCCGTTGGTGATGTGGTGCGTGGGCCTGCCTTGGCCCATAAAGCCATGGAAGAAGGCGTTATGGTGGCCGAAAAAATAGCCGGGAAGAGTGTGCAAATTAACTATGATGTTATTCCTGGTGTGGTGTACACGCATCCAGAAATTGCTGGAGTCGGTAAAACGGAAGAGCAAGTCAAGGCGAGTGGCGAGCCCTACAAGACGGGCACCTTTCCTTTTGCTGCAAATGGTCGTGCCATGGCTGCCAATGATACGGTGGGAATGGTGAAAATTATTGCCCACGAAGAAACCGATCGTATTCTAGGTATGCATATTATTGGGCCGCAAGCATCCGAACTGATACAGCAAGGCGGCATCGCCATGGAGTTTGCTTCCAGTGCAGAAGATCTGCAATTGATGGTTTTCGGCCACCCAAGCTTGTCAGAATCCGTGCATGAGGCAGCATTGGATGTGGACGGCCATGCGATTCACATTGCGAAAAGAAGTAGAAAAAAGAAGTAGGTTGTTCATCTGCGCGAACAGGGCTTTTTGGGCACAAAATTTGCTCATTTAAGCCGCTTTATTATTTCTAACAGGGTTTACTTATAAAACCTCGAAACTTCCAAGGATAAAACCAATCATGAATTTGCATGAATACCAAGGTAAGCAGCTATTTGCACAATATGGTTTGCCCGTTTCAGAAGGCTATGCCTGCCAATCAGCTGCAGAAGCTGTTGAAGCCGCTAAGAAAATCGGCGGTGACAAGTGGGTTGTAAAGGCCCAGGTTCATGCCGGCGGCAGAGGTAAGGCCGGTGGTGTGAAACTCGTCACTACTGAAGAAGAAATTTCCGCCTTTGCTAACAAGTTTCTCGGTACTCGTTTAGTAACTTACCAAACAGACGAAAGTGGGCAACCGGTTAATACAATTCTTGTCGAGTCATGCACTGATATTGCGCAAGAGCTTTATCTTGGTGCGGTAGTGGATCGAGCAACACGCAGCGTTGTATTTATGGCCTCTACGGAAGGTGGGGTGGAAATCGAAAAGGTTGCTGCTGAAACACCGGAAAAAATTCTCAAAGCCTCCATTGATCCTCTCGTCGGCCCACAGCCATACCAGGGTAGAGAGCTGGCTTATAAATTAGGCTTGAATAATGATCAAGCCAAGCAGTTCACTAAAATTTTTATGGGTTTGGCGAAGCTGTTTGAAGAAAAAGACTTGGCCTTGTTGGAAATTAATCCACTGGTGATTACCTCTGAGGGCAACCTTCATTGCTTGGATGCAAAAATTAATATTGATAGTAATGCACTGTATAGGCAAAAAGATTTAAAAGAGATTGAAGATCCAAGCCAGGAAGACGAGCGTGAACGGCGTGCCGCCGAGTGGGATTTAAACTACGTGGCGCTCGATGGTAATATTGGCTGCATGGTAAATGGCGCTGGTTTGGCAATGGGCACGATGGATCTGGTGAAGCTTCACGGCGGCGACCCTGCCAACTTTCTTGATGTGGGGGGAGGCGCTACCAAGGAGCGAGTGACCGAAGCATTTAAAATCATTCTTTCTGATGAAAAAGTGAAAGCGGTATTGGTTAATATTTTTGGCGGCATCGTACGCTGCGATCTTATTGCTGATGGTGTGATTGGGGCCGTAGAAGAGGTAGGTGTCAGTATTCCGGTTGTTGTGCGATTAGCGGGAAATAATGCAGAGCTTGGCGCCAAAAAATTGGCTGAAAGTGGGTTGAACATCATTGCAGCATCGAGTTTTGATGACGCGGCAATTCAGGTAGTCAAAGCGGCGGCGGAGGTATAAACCATGAGCGTATTAATTAATAAGGATACAAAAGTAATTTGTCAGGGTTTTACTGGCTCACAGGGAACCTTACACTCTGAGCAAGCCATTGCTTATGGTACAAAGATGGTCGGCGGTGTCACCCCTGGTAAGGGCGGCCAAGCTCACCTAGGTTTACCCGTATTTAACACCGTGCGTGATGCCGTTGAAGCAACAGGTGCGACTGCTTCTGTTATTTATGTACCCGCTGCTTTTTGTAAGGACTCTATTCTAGAAGCCATTGACGCAGGGATTGAGCTGGTCGTCTGTATCACAGAAGGTATTCCCACCTTGGATATGCTCTATGTGAAAGAGCGTGTTGCCAATTCAACTTCGCGTTTAATCGGGCCAAATTGCCCAGGAATTATTACGCCGGGAGAATGTAAAATCGGCATTATGCCCGGTGATATCCATCTTCCCGGTAAGGTCGGTATCGTCTCTCGTTCCGGCACACTAACGTACGAGGCAGTGAATCAAACCACTGAACTTGGTTTTGGGCAAAGCACCTGTATCGGTATAGGGGGTGATCCCATTCCTGGAACCACATTTATTGATGCTTTGGCTCTCTTCCAAGAAGACCCTCAAACCGAAGCCATTATTATGGTGGGTGAAATCGGTGGTTCAGCAGAAGAAGAAGCTGCCGCGTTTATTAAGGAAAATGTGACTAAGCCAGTAGTATCTTACATTGCGGGTGTTACAGCACCTTCCGGAAAGCGAATGGGCCATGCCGGTGCAATCATTGCTGGCGGTAAAGGAACTGCAGCAGAGAAATTTGCGGCACTTGAGGCGGCCGGCGTGAAAACTGTGCCAAACCCTGCTGAGCTGGGTAAAGCCTTGGCTGAGCTTACAGGCTGGTAGTTGATCTGCTTTAAAGGTCATTGTTTGTAAGTTTAAAAAAAGCCCCTTAATTGGGGCTTTTTTTTGAGCAGGTCTAACCTTTTAATTGATACACAGAGCCCTCCTGATTTAAAAATGCCTTTGGCATCTACTGACAAGATTAAGAATTTTGGTAAGGGGTAGGCAGAAACAAGCCTGAAACACTCACTGGGAAAGCATACCTAGCTGCTGGTTTTGGGTAACTATGTTTACATTCCCCAGGACAAGTCTTTGATGACTGAAAGAATCACTATCGAAGTTAAATAGCTGGTTGTTTCCTCTGTGAAAAGGTCACTTGGGTGTTTGGTCGTCATCCATTTTAATCTTCGTATAGTCTTGTTTAGCCCTGTTGCTAATCCCTCTCTCTTCTGTGTTTCCATGCGAACTTAAATGCTTGGCGCATTTGTGATGGCTGGGTTACAGTCTCTATGCTGTGCTTTTGCGCATTCCTATTGCTGGGAAATTATTGGAGTATTTTGGTGGCATTCAAATCTGAAGCAGGTGAAGAAAAAGATAGAGTGAAGGCTTGGGATGCCGGTGTAAGAGTCTTCCATTGGTTGCTTGTTATTCTTGTTGTAAATGCTTGGGTAACAGCTGAATGGGGCGATATGGAAATGCGTTGGCATAAGTGGAACGGCTATGCCATTTTTTTTATGTTGGTGTTCAGGATCACTTGGGGGTTTCTGGGAGGCCATACCGCCCGTTTTATTAATTTTGTTTATGGCCCAGCAAAAATTGTTGCCTATGCACGTAGTTTGCGTGCTCGAAAACCTTCTAAGTACGTTGGGCATAATCCCTTAGGGGCTTTGATGGTTTTGCTGATGCTTGTCGTGCTTCTGGGGCAGGTGGCGAGTGGGCTTTTCTCAAGTGATGGTTTGTTCGCATATGGCCCTTTATCAGGTTTTGTAAGGGGGGCAACGGCAGAAAATTTTGCGTTAATTCATGAGTTTGGTTTTTATTTGGTGTTGCTGCTGGTATTTTTTCATGTTGTCGCCATCCTGGTTTATCTATTTGTATTGCGTGAGAATTTGGTAAAACCGATGCTGACTGGAAAGAAAAATAGCCAGAATTATCTTGATGCATCTAAGCCAACCAAAGTGATGTTTTTGCGCTTAATTTTTTGTGTGTTGGTGTCAGCATTTATAGTGCTATTCGTTGTGTCGGGATTTGATCTGTACGAACTACCGAGCGTATTGCTTGATTGAGTTCGCCAGAACTTTAAATATTACAAGGCAAACCAAGGGAGGCCTATTGGTACATTTATTTTCTAAACACGTAAGTTTTCTTGGTTTGCTATTGTTGATGGGGCTTAGCTTTGGATGCAGCAACACTGGAATAGAAAGTCAGATGCTGGAGCAAGCTAAAACGGCCCCTCCCTTTCGAATTGGGCTGGTGACGATTCAGGAACCGAGGCTCTACGAAGCGAAAGTCTTCCAGTATCGTATTCCAAATCCCGCCCTTACGATACCTGGCAGGGTGGCGAGTATGGGGATGTTCGCTGCGGGAAAGGGGCTAGATAAATTTGCTGCAAATTATAACTTTACAGGAATGCTTAAAGAGAATGATTTCCGTCTGTCTGAGCGACTATCCTCTCAATTAAGAGAAGAGCTTGAGCAAGTGGGCTATGAGGTGGTGGATACCCCAGTGAATGATCATCGCCATGCGAGTGACTTTCGCGGAGGTTTTTGTTTAAACAAGCCCGTAATGAGCGAACCTTGTTCTAATTACTTTTTGCATGTGGTGGTGGATTTCGCCGGTTATACTGCGCTTACACTTGGGCAGCCCTATGTGCCGCAACTACAGTTGCGGGTGCGACTTATCTCTATTACTGGAGAGAGCGCTATTTTAGCTATTTCCGACAGTGATATTAATGCGCAAGAAGAAGGCACCTTTAAGCTTATATACGCGGCGACATTTACCTATGGAGGTATCGTGCCGGTAGATGGGCCCACAGATGTGCCGTTTAGCCCTAAGTTTGCCTTGAGGGGGCGCAATGATCTGGATAATTCAAAAAGGATTATCGCTGGCCTTGAGGATGCCTCGCAGAAGCTCGCGAAACGAATCGCGATGAATCTTCAGTAGCGAGTCGTCGAGCGTTCTATCAAGGGCATCTCTAAAAATTAGAATTTTTATTCGAGAGCAAGGAAGCACCACACGGAAACCCGCACGACTCCATGGATGGAGGAGGTAGAGCGACGCAGGAAACCAAAGCCGAGTGTACAAGGGCTACATGAGGAGTTGAGTACGGAGCTGACGCCGCTATCGGGTATAAAGGCAATTTTTAGAGGTGCCCTCAAGTTCTTCTTAATCCACCAGACGCAAGGAAAGGTCCAGTGCTCGGCAGGACTTGGTTAGAGCGCCAATAGAGATAAAGTCCACGCCAGTTTCGGCTTTTTCCACTAAAGACTGTGTGTCGATTCCGCCCGAAGCTTCCAACTTTACTTTATTCTTTGCCATAATCACCGCTTTTCGAGTTTGCTCGGTATTAAAGTTATCGAGCATGACGGTATCGCAGCCTGCATTAATGGCCTCTTGCAGCTCTTCGAAGTTTTCCACCTCTACCTCAACGGGCTTGCCTGGGTGCAGCTCTTTGGCAGTACTTACTGCCGCGGTGATGCTGCCGCACGCTTGTATGTGGTTTTCCTTAATAAGGTAAGCATCGTACAGGCCAATACGGTGGTTATGGCAGCCTCCGCATACTACGGCGTATTTTTGCGCAGTGCGTAAGCCGGGCAGTGTCTTGCGTGTATCCAGCAGTTTTACCTGTGTGTGTTTGACCAGATTGGCATATTCGTGGCTCTTTGTTGCCGTTCCAGACAGTGTTTGTAAAAAATTTAAAGCGCAGCGCTCGCCTGTCAGGATGGATCTTGAAGAGCCTTTTATGGAGCAAAGCAGCTGATTCGCCGTTACGTGATCACCATCGTTTACATGCCAGTGGATTGTCACATCGTTATCCACTTGTTTGAAAACCTCATTTACCCACTCAATGCCGCAGATGATGGCATCTTCTCGGGTGATAATGTGGGCTTCACTTTGTTTTTCTGCAGGGATGAGGTCGGCCGTGATGTCGCCGCTACGAATATCTTCTTCCAGGGCCCAGCGTACTGTTAGCTTGGTATCTTGCTTGAGTTGTTTGAGGTCTTGCATGGTTTGGTTTTAGCACATTTATTAGGTGTAAGAGATGCGCGATTATACCGTATGCGGACTATCAGGTCAGATCTATTCCGCAGCAGGAAAACGCTTGTCAGGGGTGGGGGAATTGAGAGAGGGTGAGCACGCTGCCTCGTTGGTGGAACTCTATTTCTCTTAACGCGCTCATGCCTAGAAGAACGGTTTCACCGTCCATGTGTGGATTAATGGATGCGCGTAAATCGTAGAGTTTAATGTCGCCAATTTGAAGTTGATCTAACTCCGTCATATAGACTTCGATGGTGCCATTGGCAGTGCCTCTTGGTAGTGCCATTCCCGGTTGTAGACCTAACTTTTGGGCAACGTTTCGGGGTATGGAAACCTCCGAGGCGCCGGTATCGACAAGAAATACTACTTTTTTGTTATTGATTAATCCGCTGGTGATGTAGTGACCGTAACGGTTTCTGCTGAGCTGGACTTCTTTTATTCCCTCTTTCGATCGACTGGAAGGAGACGTATTGGGGTTGAATTGGCGCTCTTCAATGGGGCGAAAAAACAGTGTTAGTAAGCCAAGGGCGATAATCCACGCAATATAAAACATGAATTTTCCGCTTTTTTTATACGGGGATGGTTCATTTTGATCAGAATTCATTTGTGGGCTTTTAAAAATATTTAAAAAGGATAAGGCCTGTCGCTTGGCAATTATGGAGAACCCTTTGCGATTTAAAGTAGGGTTGCGTTTTTTGCGCGACGTTACGACAAGTCTATACCTTCTGTAGCTTGCTCGCTTTTGAAAAAGCACCGAGTAGTGAAAAACATTTCCTCTTATTAATCAGCAAAAAGGTGGGCGCAGGTGATAGCGCGCTTCATTCTGCCTAGTGTCACTTTCTTTTCTATTAATGGTTTGTCTTCTGGGCGAAGTTGGTTCTATTGCATCAGCATCGGGCAGAGCGCTATTGGGTGTAACGGCATATGAACCTAAGTGATTTGACCTTCATTAATTTGTGGTCAATAAGGCATTTAAGAATTTCAAAATAGTCATAACCCCCTTGTTTTATAAGGCTATGCAATTATTAAAGCCAATATAATGCAGACTGGCATAATCATTGCCATATTAATTATGAAATTATTTTTGCCCCAGTCTTTGCTCCTCAATCCTCCGCTCTTTGTTATATATCGGTGCTTCTTGGGGCTTATTTGCACCAAGGCGGTGCTATGACTGGGTGTGTGTTTTTCCTATTGTTACTTAAAAATGTTAATGCAGTTGATAGTGCTCGACAGAACTATGGACACTATTGAGTTAGCTGGAGTTGTTTATGTTATTTGGCCGAAAGGACCGAAACCCCATCCGGATCGCAGATAAAAAGGTGGTCGAATGGAAATATACCACCTGCGGTTATTGTTCTACGGGTTGTTCGATTGAGGTTGGTCTGAATGCTGAAGGTAATGCTGTTGCGTCACGCGGAAATGCGGAGGCAGATGTTAACCGTGGCAAGCTGTGCATTAAAGGAATTTTTGAGCATGAGCTTTTTGACTCTGCGGGCCGGGGTGATAAGCCCTTAGTGCGTGACAAAACGTTTGATGCTTATCAGGAATCCACATGGGATGCCGCTTTGGATACCATGGCTGATAAGATCAAGGGTATTCAGGAAAAATACGGTCGTGACTCTTTTGCGGTTGTTTCAACGGGCCAGATCTTGACTGAGGAGTTTTATACCCTCGGTAAGCTTGTTAGAGGCTGTATAGGCACGAACAACTATGATGGCAATACAACCCTGTGTATGGCCTCGGCCGTATCGGGTTATAAACGTTCCTTCGGCTCTGATGGCCCCCCTGGCTGCTACGAAGATTTTGATCATACTGACTGCCTTATCGCGTGGGGTTCTAACCTCCCAGAGCAGCACCCTATTATTTATTGGCGTTTAAAAGAAGCGCTGGAAAAACGCAAATTTCCTTTAATCGTCGTTGACCCCCGAGTAACCATGCTTGCTCAGTTTGCGGATATTCATTTGCCAATCACGCCGGGTACAGATGTGGTGCTGATGAACTCATTGATGCATGTTATTTTGGATGAGGGTCTAGAAGATCGCGCTTATATTGAGGCCCACTGTAATAACTTTGAAGCACTTGCAGAAGAGGTCGCAAAGTGGGATCCCGTTCGGGCGCAGCGAGTATGTGGTATCGATGAAGATACGATTCGAAACGTAGCCCGCCTATACGCTAAATCAGGTCGGGCTATGTCGATTTGGACCATGGGGATCAACCAAAGCACCCACGGCTCTGATGGTGTAACGGGTATTAATTCACTCAACCTGATTACCGGTAATATCGGTAAGCCCGGAGGCACTAGCCTTTCTATTACCGGGCAATGTAATGCCATGGGTACACGCGAGTGGTCTTCCTGTTCTGGCCTGCCGGGTTACCGCGCCCTGGAAAACCCGGAGCACAGAGAAGAGATAGCAAAGTTCTGGGGAATTGATTCATCATTTTTTCCAGAAAAGCGCGGCTTATTCCAAACAGATATTTTTCCTGCCATTGAAACGGGGCAAATTAAAGGCCTTTGGCTGGTGGCAACAAATCCCATGACCTCTATGCCGAATACTGCTCGCACTCGAAAAATTTTGGAAAAGCTAGACTTTTTGGTGGTGCAAGATTGTTATAGTGATGTAGAAACCACAGAGTATGCGCACATGTTTTTACCGGCTGCTGTGTGGGCGGAAAAAACGGGCACATTTACTAATACAGAGCGGCGTTATAATTTGGTTCGTCCTGCAGTCAAACCAAAAAATACTAGTAAAGCGGATTTTGATATATTTAGAGAGCTCGCCACACGCTTTGAAAATGGACAAAAAATCCATTTTCCTGAAACACCATCTGGTGCATTTGAAGAAATGAAACAGCTTTCTAAGGGTGCTGGTCGCACACTGGATATTTCAGGAATGTCTCACGATAAAATTGAACAAGCACGTGGCATACAATGGCCCTATCGAGAGGGAACAGAGGGATTAAAAGGCGACCAGCGTTTATATACAGATGGGAAGTTCCAGACCGAAAATGGCAAGGCAAATCTAATTCCCTTAGCATTTGTGGATAATAACGAAGTGCCATGTGATGAATATCCCTTTTGGATGAATAGTGGTCGGGTTGTAGAACATTTTCACGGGCGAACCAGAACCGGAAAGCTTGGTAATTTAAATAAATTCAGCCCAACGCCTTATATGGAGATGAACCCTGATGCGGCGAAAAAATTAGGAATAAAGCATCAAAGCTATGTGCGTATTGTGTCACGCCGTGGCGATGCGGTGGTGCTTGTTCAGCTGACTCAGCGCGTCCCTTCTAATATGGTATTTATTCCTTTTCATTTTTACGATTGTGTTAACCGGGTGTCACTCGGTTTGCTTGATCCTTATTCGCGGCAGCCTGCGTTTAAACAGTGTTCAGTGAAAATTGAACATGTGGATCAGGATGAAGCGGGAAGACTTAACGTAGAGCGTCGCAGTTTTTAATTAGCTGGCTTATCTGCATCATTGCGGCCGAAAAGTTAAGAGTGAATAAATATATTTATTGCACTGAGGGTGTAAATGTTAAACATACTGTACAAAGTAAGAGATGCAATCGACGAAATTGGGTCGTCAGCCAGTCCACTGGATTCTACGCCGAGGGAGTTTGTTCCCAAGCGCCCTGGCGAACAAAACTACGCAAAACTATTTGACCCAAAAACAGAGTCTGAGAACCGATACGGGCAGAAAATTAATCTGGTTGAATTAGTTGATGAAGATGCTGCTCAGGTAGAAAATAACCCGCTTCTTATTAACGGTAACCCCTCTGTAGGTGAAAACCCCAATCGTAATAAGCAGCATGCGTTTCACTTTACCGCTGATAACTGTATTGGCTGTCACGCTTGTGAGGCAGCTTGTTCCGAAAAAAATGATAACCCTGCCCATATTAGCTTCCGTTCTGTGGGTTATGTAGAAGGCGGCTCTTATCCTGATTACAAGCGCATGAATATTTCCATGGCGTGCAACCATTGCGATGACCCGGTTTGTTTAAAAGGTTGCCCCACTAAGGCCTATACCAAACACTCAGAATATGGTGCTGTGTTACAAGACCCTGAAACGTGTTTCGGTTGTGGCTATTGCACGTGGGTTTGCCCCTATAATGCGCCGCAGCTTGATCCCATTAAGGGACAAGTTTCTAAATGTAATATGTGTGTAGATAGGCTCGAAGAAGGCTTAAAGCCTGCTTGTGTTTCTGCGTGTCTTGGCAACGCCTTGGATTTTGGTGTGGTAGAAAATACACCGGAAAAACGAGAGCAATGTAAAACCGACATTCCTGGTTTTCCATCGTCGGAAATAACCCATCCTAATATTCGCTTCCAGCAAACTAAAACCATGCCGGATGAAATGACACGTACCGATGGAATACCTGTTAAATATCACAAACAAGAGGACGGATCATTTCGTTCCGTAGTGGATGAAAAAGTTGGTAAAACGAAAAACTGGAGTATTGATAAGTTAAGCTCAAGAGAAAATCCTCTGGTGGCTTTTACGCTTGCTACCCAGGCATCCATGGGGGCATTTTTAGCGGTATTTATTGGTCCAATGCTTGGATTTGATGGTCTATCCGCCGTTGCAGATAGCCCGGCAATCTATCCTATTTTATTGATATTAATTGTTCTGCAAGCTCTTGGTTTATTTTTGTCTACGACTCACTTAGGCAAGCCAATGCGATTTTATCGGGGTTTTAATAACCTGGCTCACTCACCGGTGGCCAGAGAGGCTTTTGGGGTGGCATTATATTTTGCGGGTTTGTCTGCCTACACGGGCCTTAAGGTGATTAACCTATATTTTGATTCGGGTTTTATCGCAGTTTTAGCTGGTTTAGTAGGGCTGTTTGCTGTTTTATCCATCGCTGGCGGTATGTTTTATATGTACAAAAGCTACCAAATTAAGGCGCGGCCTTTTTGGAACCACCCTCAAGTGGCAACGACTTTTGTTGGTAGTATGTTGAGCCTTGGAGCTATCATCGTAGCCTTAACGGCAATACCTGTTCTGGCTATTATCGGTGAGTCATGGAGTTCGGTTCTTGTTATCTGCTCGCTGCTTATGTTTTTGGGCTTGAGTCTGGAGGGACTTGGCTTGATTTATCACGCGCGTTATCTCAATACCGAACAGGGTGAGGGAGCGGCTGCTCACTATATTCAGTGCACAACATTTGGTTATAGTTACTACGCAAGAAACATCGGTATTGCGGCGGCTGGAGCCTTGGTGGTAGTGACCATATTGCTGAGCTTTTCCAGTTCGGCGTTAGCACTGTCTATTTTCTTTATCGCTTCTGTGCTTGCTTTGGCGAGTTCACTGGTGGGCCGTGCTCTGTTTTATGTATTGGTCATTCCCACCACCATGCCGGGTGCATTTTTCTGGAAAAACAAAAGCTTTGAAGAGCATGCGCGAGACATTGGTTTAGCCAATATGCCACAAGTGGGCGTTGTGCCTGATTTACATTAAGGTGAGGGCGGAAGAGTAGAGGTGTGGAAGGGGATAAAGGCATCTGCGCTAATATCCCCCATGCTGGCACCAGCCAAAAAGCACTGTTTCCGCATTTTAGTGGTGAATGATTCCGCGCCGCAAAGGAAAACTCGGTAGCCTTTCATATCCGGGTAGGTTTTCTTGCAATACTGATAAATATCTCCCTGCACAGCGAAGCTAAAATCTGCTTCGGAGTTTGTATTATTTTGAGCGGGGATGTTTTGGTAAACAAAAGTGAGTGAAATTTGTCTGTTTTGTGCGGCTAGGTTTTTTAGCGCATCTACCAGATAGAAATTATCGGGCGAGCGGGCGCCCAAAAGTAAATGTATGGCTCCATGGTGTCCTTTTTCGAGTGCGTCCTGCAGAATGCCCAATATTGGGGCTAAGCCAGTGCCAATTGCGGATAATAGAAGGGGCTGCGCTTTGCCGGCGGTATAAAAGCATTTTCCGAGGGGGCCCTGTATTTTTATTTTGTCGCCAATATTCAGCCCTGATTTTACCCAACTGCTAAATGCACCATCTGTCAGATGTTTGATATGCAGCTCTAGGTAGTTCTGTTTATTTGGGTGGCTCGCCAGAGAGTAGCAGCGAGCAATATTCTTATCTTTCCATAGTGTTAAATATTGACCAGGGCGGTAATCTATATCTGCTGTAAGACGTAGGCGGGTAACATTGGAGCTTAGTAGGGTTTTGTCTATCACAACTCCTTCGGTCTGTTGAGAAGAAAGAGATGTGCTTTGTACGCCAATGGGGGATTTAGGGTGACATTGACAGCTCAGGAAGTGTTTCAGGGTCTTCTGCGCTTCCGTTAGACCAATTTGAGCGTGAGTAATCTCCTCTGCGGAATCCGATTTCATTATGCATGATTGGCATACCCCGGCACGGCATCCATTTGGGATGTCATGGCCGGCGCGAAGCAATCCATCAAGCACTGACTCATTCTCTTTAAGCGTAATATTACGATTTTCAAATACAATGCTTGTCATAGGTCATACTTATTTGTTGAGAACATCACCCTTAGCGCCGGATACAATGGTGACCACTTCATCAATCAGCTCCTGGGCTACTTCAAGCTCATTTAATGTTGCCACAAGGTCTTCCGCTACTGCATTAAAGTGCTCATCGGTAAGATTCATGTGCTTATGGGCTTCACGCATATCTTTACCCGTGTAATTACTGGGTCCGCCAAAGGCCATGGTCATAAAGGCTTTCTGTTTTGCATGCTGTGCTTCCATATCTGTGCTCTCAAAAAACTCACTGACGCGGTCATCAGTGAGAACTTTCCGGTAAAAGATATCAACAGCTGCATTGATAGCGGCGTCACCGCCAAGCTTTTCGTACAATGACATTGCGTTTCTCCTGGTTTTAAGGTCGAAGGTTTTTGTGCGAGGGGGGGGCAAGTGCCAGCGATAGGTGCCCTAGGCGAAGAATAAATGCGTACAAAAGCAGCTCATTGATGTGGTGCAAATAAGCAATCCCCCTCCCATTTTGATCAAATAGTAGGTGCTTTATGGGATGCAGGGGAATCTTCTTTTGTGTAACGAGCCTAAGTAAATAAAAGGATCAAAAATAACCTGGGAAGCAGGCTTTGCCCCCCAGGTTATGGCATTAGAAGGTAAGGCCAACCCAAGCCCACAGCTTATCAGTATCCACTTTTGTGTCACCTGCCGAATAGGCAGCGTATTTAACACCGGCATTATAGTGTTTGGCGAATTTTTTCGCGTATAGCAGGTCTAATTCGCTTCCAAGGTCATCAATGCTTGCTGTGGACTCGTCCGCTGAAAAGTCATGGTAAGCGACTAACCATTTTCCACCCGCAACTTTTCCAGTGAGGGTTATGGATAGGTCTACCAAGCCTTCTGCTGGCGTACCAAGAAATTGATCAGCCCAGCCGTTAAATTTATGTAGCGTTGCGAGGGGTGTGGAAAATCCATAGTTGGCATCATCAGAACCCAAAACTTCGTAGCCAAGTTTGGCGGTAATGCCTTCGACTACAACGCCGCCCTCTAAAAATAGATAAGTTGCATCAGCACTTGCGCTATCCACTTCGTTTTCCTGCGTTGCAAGTTCCGCTGTGTAGAGAACTTTTACGTCGGATACTTTGGTGCTGCCGCTAAAGCGTAAACCTAAGGTGTCGAGGGAGTTATCGGTATTGTTGTCTTGTTCAAGTAGATAGCTGTACCCAGTAATCGTCCCGACCGATAAAGAATAAGAGGCATTTAGTAGTATATCTTTAGAGGTGATATTTGCTGCTTCGGCAAAAATTCGGTTGCGTTGGGTTAGGTAGGCGCCATTAAGTTTTAATTCTTTAACGGGGGTAATGGTTGCGCTGACGCCATCAAAGGTTTGGCGATCCTGACGCCACCCTACATGGCCAACGTAGCGATGGTTGCCATAGGTGAGTACTTGTCGACCTGCTTTGAGTTTAATCTGCTTGTTGGCAAACTGGAGAAAACCCTGATCGAGCTCAGTGACCTCTGGGTCAGCAATCACAGAAAAAGAACCAGTTTGAAAGCCTGTAGGGGGAACCGAGTAATCATCCTGGCTTCCCACTACGCGCACATCTTCAAACTCTGCCGTTGCGGATAGGCCTTCATAACTGCCAGTGGTATAGCCGAGGCGGCTACGCAGTGTTAGGGCTGTGGCGTCTTCAAGGGCATTATCTTGTTCGACAGTTTCGTATCTCAAGCGCAAGTCAACCTTTGTCTTGCCCGTGGTAATAGCGTCTGTAATGCTTTGAGCGCTGCTCACGTTTGCTTGCAAAGCAAGTGCGCCGGTAACGGCTAGCCCTAATGCGGGTGCTATGGATTTTCTCATGTGACTAATTCCTCTGGTGCGTTAGTTATAGTAATGAATCTAAATAAGCTTTCATCAGATTTTTTTAAGGAACACCACTGCAATAACAGGTGTTTTCTCGAAGAGCATAGATACAAAGCAGAATTGTTTCTAGTTAGTCTGCATCGCAAAAAAAAACGCCCGCCGCCCTATGCTAAAGGTTAGGGATGATGAGCGCCATTGCTCCGGATCAGATTTTTGCTTGTAATAAGTTTTCGTGCTCTCTGAACATGCATCTGTTGCATGATTGCTTAGGTATAGAGTGCCTCCAGATTCAACTAAATCGTTTGGCGGTTTAATGTAAGCATCGTTTGTGCCAACCTTTTTAGGCGATGTAGGGAGGTAGTAATTAGTGATAGCTTTGAAGAAAACAGGCTGAAGGTGGAGGCTTTAGAGACGGGCTTAATAAATCGGGGTTGGCGAAAATGCTTGCTGAGTGTTGCTGTTGCACTGATGCAGCGCTCAAACGCGCTACCTATTGATGAGAGGTGTGCCTGGAAACCCTCGGCAGGGGGTGTTGGAAATTATCAGTGTGTATTTTGGGGCTTGGTTTAGCGACGATGGCAGAGACCAAAGCTGTTTTCCACGCAGCGCAGTTTGGCCGCAGCGGACGTAAAGTTGCTCCAAAAGTAATCTTCTTTTCGATACTTGCAGATTTCCAGCTTTTCTTTATGGCCATGTAATTCCATTACTGTGTTGCCGCTCAATAAATCAGTCACACGATAGTATTCGGTATTACAGAAAAGTGGGTGTTTGAACGTTGAGCGCTGAATTTGCAGACCCGCATAGGTGACTTCTTCGTTGTCATTTGCTGCCATAACGACGGCTTCAACGCGAGTCCATAGTCTTTGAAGTTGTTTGTTCATTATTATCACCCTTTCCCTAAGCATCCTCGGGGATGTATTTATAGTTAGCTCTGCCGAGGTCGATTTATCTTCCTTGTAAAAAGCATAGTTGGGTGGGTGGGAGGGAGCCGTTTTCATTTGTTGTGTTTTGTGAGGTCGCTTGCAATAAAATGTTATTGAGCTTTCTGGTTAAGCCATCTTGGCAGTTTGAGACGACCAGCTCACCTTCAGCATTAAAAATGTTTCCACGGCTATATTCCCTTCCTCCTGAACTGCCGGGAGGTTCCGTGGCGTACAGCAGCCATTCGTTGCAGTTCATGGGTCGATGAAACCATATGGAATGGTCAAGGGAGGCGAGCCTGCCATCAGGCTGTAGGATAGATATACTGTGGGGCAATGTGGCAGTGGTGAGCCGATTGATATCCGACGCGTAGGCTAATACTACTTTATGCAAGGTTGGGTTGTTAGGAAGTGCTTCGCGAATGCGGAACCAAGTGTTCTGAGTCGCGGGCATCACCTTGGGGTTGCGGGTGGGTAATGTTTCTTCGCAGCGGAGTACGCCGAGGGGTCAGTCGGGGGAGGTGTAGGGGTTAAAAATCTCGCCTTTTTTCTCGAAGATGGCTGTTTTAATGGTCCGGTCGTCGCGGAGTTCGTTGGGTGCGGGCATATTAAAGATGGGTCGACCAAGTTGAATTGCCGCTACGCGACGAGTGCAGAAGCTACGTCCATGACGAATACGCTCAACATCCTAAAGAATGGGGGTTTCATGTCTCCCCACGCAAGAAGTAGGCATGTAAAGAGTGGATGGAAAAGCCCTCTATGGTTTTTGATGCGGCCAGTAGAGCCTGGCCGAGAACTTGTCCTCCGAAAATTTGGGGGCACCGGTTTTATGACTTCGATCTCGAAATATATTGACTTTAATTTGCTTCAGGTTGAGCAGGCCTATCAGTCTTGGGCTTGATCCTGACAAGGTGCGGGCTCTGGTAAGTGCTTGATGTGGCAATGCAGTTTATCGAATAGAGGGGTGTGTTCAATTGAGGCCGTGGCAGACGCTTGGTTTTAAATAAAGGCTGCGCGCCATTACAATAAAATGAGTTGATGGCGCGCAGTTAGGTGAGAGAAAAAAGAAGAGTAGGGCTTTATGCAGATTCAAGCGCTTCTTCAGCAGCATCAATATGAACTTCGCTGTTTTCTACTTTCACGGGGAAAGTTTTAAGTGCTTTCTCGCTGAGAATGACGTTACAAATTTGGATGCCGGGTGGGAAACTTGCCCAGCCATCCACTTCACCGGATTTAATGTTGAAACGTGCGCGATGAAAAGGACACTGTACTACGTCTCCGTCGATTGTGCCTTTATCTAAGGGAAGGCGCATATGGGAGCAGCGTCTCTGGGTGGCGTAGTAGCCATCTTCTAAGCGATACAGCAAGACATTCGTTCCGTCTAGTTTAAACTTGGCCATTGTGCCCACTTCAAGTGCATCTTCTGCGCAAACTTTTTGATATGCCATGATCAATATTCCTTATTTTTATGGTTATTGAGGTGGTTAATTTGTATCCCGGTTAGCAGGCTGCGGGGGAAATTACCAATTTGTTGTGAGGAGCCTGGAGTTAATTGCTGCGTTATAGCGCCCCTGAACAAAGCCACCCAAGTTTACACCAAGTGCCCTTATAGGCAAGAGAATCAGGGTTATCCAGGCAGCGCTATTTGTTGGAATGGTGGACAAATATCGTCTGTGTGATCATGATGTCGCGGAATGGACGAATTTTGACGATTTTGTTAAAAATGGCGAGACTTCCAAACTATGGGTGTGCTAGGATTCTGCGCCCCAAAGGCGGGCGGTTGCGTCCCTTTATGGGGCGTAAAATTAAATCGGGAATGCCCTTGAGGCAGCCCTTGGCAAGCAGTATAAAACTTGGGATTAGATACCAATTGGAGAGGGGGACTCATGCGAATTAGTGTACCTGTCGAAACTCACCCTGATGAAAGACGCTGTGCCACAGTGCCTGGCATTGTTGCCAAGCTGGTAAAGCAGGGGATAGAGGTTTCTGTGGAGGCTGGTTTAGGTGAAAAAGCAGGCTACTCAGATGAGCTATATAAGGAAGCGGGAGCAACGATTGTTACAGATCGAAAAAAGTTGCTTTCTCAAGCTGATGTAGTCATTAGAGTGCGCGCACCTGAGCAAGAAGAAATTAAGACTCTTAAAAAAGGCTCCGTTCATATTAGTTACTTGGATCCTTTTAATAACCTTGGCTTGGTTAAAGCCTTCTCTGATGCGGGTGTCCAGGCTATTAGCATGGAAATGATTCCCCGTACCACACGTGCGCAGAAAATGGATGCGCTCAGCTCCCAAGCCAACCTTGCTGGTTACATGACGGTTATTCGAGCGGCAAGCGAGTTGGAAGTGATTCTTCCCATGATGATGACTCCCGCAGGGACAATCTCGCCAGCGAAAACATTTGTGATAGGTGTCGGCGTTGCAGGGCTTCAGGCCATCGCTACTGCGAAACGCCTTGGCTCAAAGGTTGAAGCTTTTGATACCCGCCCAGTGGTGGCTGAGCAAGTACAATCGCTTGGTGCCAAATTTGTTGAGATCGATCTTGGTGAAACTGGCCAGACGAAAGATGGTTATGCCAAAGCTTTAACAGATGAGCAGTTAGCCATGCAACGCGAAGGCATGAAAAAAGTATTGGCGCAGTCCGATATCGTTATTACCACCGCTCAGCTCTTCGGTCGCAAGGCACCTACATTGCTTACTGCTGATATGGTTGCTGCAATGAAGCCCGGTAGCGTTATCGTTGATATGGCGGTGGAAACCGGTGGAAATGTTGAAGGCTCCAAGCTTGGTGAAGTCGCTGTCGTAAATGGCGTGAAAATTGTTGGTCAGCCATGTTTGCCTGCCTGTGTCAGTAAAGATGCCAGTAATATGTATTCTTCAAACTTGTTTAACCTAGTAACTGAATACTGGGACCAAGAAAGCAGTACGTTTGATCTGAATCCAGAGGATGACATTGTTAAGGGTTGTGTAATTACTCGAGACGGCAGTGTTGTGAATGAAACAATCAGCGAGCTGGTGAAGTGAGGTAAGTGATATGGAAACCGTATTATTAACAATCGTTCTAGTGCTCTCTATATTTCTGGGCTTTGAACTTATATCTAAGGTCCCATCTATCCTGCATACGCCCTTGATGTCGGGTGCCAATGCAATTTCCGGTATTACCGTTGTAGGGGCTTTATACTCCGCGGGCGGTGATAACCCATTTATGGCTACCCTCTTAGGTGTGCTAGCGGTTGCATTTGCCACAATCAATGTTGTGGGTGGTTACATGGTTACCGATCGGATGCTAAGCATGTTCAAGAAAAAAGGGAGTAAGTAAACAATGGGTATGATTACAAATTATTCTTACGTTGTTGCCTCAATCCTCTTTATTCTTGGGTTGAAAATGCTTGGTTCGGCGGAAACTGCTCGAAAGGGCAACATGCTGTCTGCGGCAGGTATGCTGATTGCAGTGGTTTTTACTCTGCTTGATCAAGGTATTGTTTCCTATTTTTGGGTTTTTGTTGGTTTATTGATTGGCGCTGGTGTGGGTTATTACTTTGCTAAAACCGTTGAAATGACAGGTATGCCAGAATTGGTCGCTCTGTTTAATGGATTTGGTGGTATTGCCAGCTTGCTGGTTGGTTGGGCCGCTGTATATGAGCCGAATGCAAATACATTCCTTATGTCTACCGTGTTTCTAACTGTCCTAGTTGGCGGGATTACCTTCTCCGGTAGCCTTGTTGCTTGGGGTAAGTTGAACGGCAAAATTGATGGCAAGCCCATGGTTTTCGACTTGCAGAGGGCGGTTAATATCGCTGTCTTAGTCGCTATCGCTGTGTGCGGCTTGTTTTTCCTTAATACGGACGGTGGCACCTCTATCTGGCTACTGGCTCTTATTTTGCTCGCGTTGGCCTTGGGTGTTCTGGCTGTTATTCCCATAGGCGGTGCCGATATGCCAGTGGTTATTTCCTTGCTGAATAGTTATTCAGGTGTTGCTGCTTGTGCCGCTGGTTTTGCGATTGGCAACAATGCTCTGATTGTAGCGGGTTCACTGGTGGGAGCGAGTGGAATCATCCTTACTCAGATTATGTGTAAAGCGATGAACCGTTCTTTGAGCAATGTATTGTTCAGTGGTTTTGGTGAAGTGAAACAGCAAAAAGCCATTGAAGGCGAAGTGAAGCCTGTTTCAGCTGAAGATGCTTATTATATTCTTGAAGCCTCTGATAGCGTAGTGATTGTGCCTGGTTATGGTATGGCTGTTGCGCAGGCCCAGCATGCGGTGAAAGAGCTTACTGAGTTGATGGAAGAAAACGGTACTGAGGTTTCTTTTGCCATTCATCCGGTAGCAGGACGTATGCCTGGTCACATGAACGTATTGCTGGCTGAGGCGGATGTTCCTTACGACCAGCTGGTCGAGATGGATGAAATTAATCCGCGCATGGAAACAGTTGATACGGTTATTGTTATCGGTGCAAACGATGTGGTAAACCCATCTGCAACCAATGATGAAGATAGCCCCATTTACGGCATGCCCGTTATTGAGGTCACAAAGGCCACAACGGTTATCGTATTGAAGCGCTCCATGGCATCTGGATTTTCCGGTGTGGATAATCCGCTCTTCTTTGAAGAAAATGCCCGTATGTTGTTTGGCGATGCCAAAGAATCGGTGGGACAGCTAGTGCGTGAGTTTGTCTAGAGGCATAGGTCTCGCAAAGTTGTAAAGTTAAAAAAGGGGCGCTTCAGCCCCTTTTTTACGTCTTCTTGATAGTCGTCCTATTTTAAGTCTGTTGGCATCACTCGGTGGTAGCACCTATCCTATGTGGAACGAATGCCCTTGATGGTTGTCAAAAGTTTTACGTGATTTTATAGACCTTTGATAGCAGCGTGACTTCAGTATTTTTGCTGAGGAAGCAATTGGGCTGAGTTGTCTTGGCGTGGTGGGTATCGACTTGGTGGTTTGCGAATCTTGACGGTGCGCTGCTCTAAAGGTTTTTAGATTTGATTCATAATACTTGCTTTTGTGGTGGAAAAATTTGATGAATAAAACGTTTTTTATGCTTGTTTTAGTGCTGCTTTTTACCCGTGCAGGCCTTGTCGAAGCTGCTGATGAGCCTGATGCTCACTTGCGAGCTACCTTGCAACTTGCGTTATCCCAGCACGCGATAACCAAAATAGAAAAAACGGATATGCCTGGAATGTATGCGGTGCAGCTCGGCGGCGCAAACTGGGTTTATGCCAGCAGTGATGGTAAGTATATTTTCTCCGGCAAAATGTTCGCGGTTGAAAATGGTGGCTTGGTTGATCTAACTGAACAAAAACTGGGCAAGGCTCGACAGGAATTACTTGCTGCTGTTCCTCAAAAAGAGATGATCTTATTTTCACCAAAAGGTAAGCCTAAGGGTGTTGTTTATGCCTTTACAGACGTGGATTGTGGCTACTGCAAGCGTTTTCATAAAGAAGTTCCAAAGCTTACTGACCTTGGTGTAGAGGTGCGTTATTTAGCCTGGCCGCGCAGTGGGCTTGGTGAGAATTCTGTGACATACAGTAAAATGCGTTCAGTATGGTGTGCAGAGGATCGGGCTGAGGCGATGACAAAAAGTAAAGCAGGTAAGACTTTAGCTCTTGCTGAAAAATCCTGTGAGACCCCTATTCCTGATCAATATAAGCTGGGCATGGAGTTAGGAGTGCGCGGCACCCCTGCTTTGTACCTAGAGGATGGTAGTCAGGTGGGTGGTTATCGGACTGCGAAAGATCTAGCTCGCTCGATGGGCGTTCTGTAGGCAGTATTTGGTTTACGCCTAAACTTGCCTAAAGGGGTGTTCTCTCATCCTAATGGCAAGTGAGTAACTTTGTTTGTGATAAGCCCCCGTTTAGCGAGGGCTTTTTTGTGGGCGATTTTTACTGCGATGGTATCATTTATTCTTCCCTAGCTTGCTTGACTTTGTAATCAGGTTGACAGCTTGGCGCTGCTGCAAGTAATGTGTCGCCTTTTGTACAAGTGGCTCGGTAAATAGGGGTGGCGCTGGTCTGTGCTAGTGCGTCGAGGCATTGTTAACGTTAATGCCGCGTTGAAGAAAGCTTCTTTATTAAGCGGTGGCGGGTCATAAACTTATAATTCTAGGGTGAATGTTTGAAACCGGTAAAGATTGGACTGATTGGTCTTGGAACAGTAGGCAGTAGCGTTTTTAACTTACTGAAAAGTAATGGTGCCGAAATTGAGCGTCGCGTTGGGTGCCAGCTACTTGTTAGCCATGTGGGAGCACGGCGGGATAATCCGGCCTGTGACCTAGAGGGAGTGAAGGTTTCCCGTAATGTGCTAGATGTTTTGGACGACCCGGACTTAGATATTATTGTGGAATTAATCGGCGGCACTACGCTCGCTAAAGATATCGTATTGACTGCAATTCAACGTGGTAAGCATGTGGTCACAGCAAACAAGGCCTTGATTGCAGAGTGCGGGCAGGAAATTTTCCTGGCGGCCCAAAAGCAAGGTGTCAGTGTCGCTTACGAGGCAGCGGTTGCCGGTGGCATTCCCGTCATTAAAGCCATCAGGGAAGGTTTGGCTGGTAATCATATCGAGTGGCTTGCGGGTATTATCAACGGTACTGGGAACTTCATCCTTACCGAAATGCGTGACAAAGGGGCCGCTTTTGATGATGTGCTTAAGCAGGCCCAAGAGCTGGGTTATGCGGAGGCCGACCCAACATTTGATGTGGAAGGCATTGATGCTGCACATAAACTGACTATTCTTGCCTCCATCGCTTACGGAATACCACTTCAGTTTGCGAAGGCTTATACCGAAGGCATTGCTGAAATAGAACTGGCAGATGTTCATTATGCTGAGCAGTTTGGTTACCGAATAAAGCATTTGGGAATTAGTCGCCGCACAGAAAACGGTGTTGAGTTACGCGTGCATCCTACCTTGATACCGGAAAGCTGTTTAATTGCGAATGTCGATGGTGTAATGAACTCAGTATTGGTGCAAGCAGATGCCGTGGGGCCGACCCTCTATTATGGGGCTGGCGCGGGAGGCAATGCTACTGCTTCCGCTGTTATCGCGGACCTGGCTGATATTGGTCGCAGCATTGGCGCAGATGCTACGAGCCGTGTGCCAGCCTTGGGCTTTCAGCCTGATGCGATGTCCGACCAATGTATTCTTTCTATGGATGAAGTGGAAACCGCTTATTACTTGCGCCTAAGTGCGCATGATCATCCAGGTGTGCTGGCCGATGTAACGCAGATTCTCAGTAAGCGAGGTATCAGCATCGAAGCTATGCTGCAGAAGGAAGTTAGTGATCCACAACATGATCTGGTGCCCATTATTTTGCTGACACAGCGTATCAAAGAAAAAGAAATGAACGCGGCGATTGCTGAAATTGAAGCCCTTGATTCCATCACCGACAAGGTGGTTCGAATACGTCTTGAGCATCTGGATGCTCAAACTGCGTAATCCGCTTAGAATAAACTTCTCTCACTTTTGAAAAATCAGGAAAAAACATGCCATCTCGTAGCCGTTACACCGGACTGATTGAAAAATACCGCGACCACCTACCTGTTAGTGATTCCACACGATTAATCAGCCTAGGTGAGGGGAATACGCCGCTGATTCGTCTTGGTAATATTCCACGTGCTGTAGGGCGTGAAGTGGATATCTACGTTAAATACGAAGGTTTAAACCCCACCGGTTCCTTTAAAGACCGAGGTATGACCATGGCGGTTACCAAGGCGGTGGAGGAGGGCAGTAGTGCGATTATTTGTGCGTCGACAGGTAATACTTCCGCAGCAGCGGCGGCCTATGCCGCACGCGCAGGCATCACCGCATTTGTACTGATTCCCGAAGGCAAGATTGCTATGGGCAAGTTGGCCCAAACGATGATGTATGGCGCGAAGGTACTGCAGATTCGTGGTAATTTTGATGAAGGCATGTCCCTGGTTAAGCAGGTTGCTGAATCAGCTCCAGTAACCATTGTGAATTCTATTAACCCTTTTCGAATTGAAGGCCAAAAAACCGCTGCGTTTGAAGTGGTGGAGGAGCTTGGTTTTGCCCCTGATTTTCATTGCTTGCCCGTGGGTAATGCAGGAAATATCACGGCTTACTGGAAAGGTTATAGCGAATACCACAAGGACGGCATTATAAATGCCCTCCCCAAAATGCTTGGTTATCAAGCGGCAGGCTCTGCACCCTTTGTGCGGGGCGAGATGGTCGATGAGCCTGAAACTGTTGCCACAGCAATTCGTATTGGACATCCTCAGTCTTGGGATAAAGCTTGGACTGCTCAAAAAGCATCTGGCGGTTGGTTTGATGAGTTGAGTGATGAAGAAATACTGAAAGCTCAAAAAATGTTGGCGCAACAGGAAGGGGTATTTTGTGAGCCGGCCTCTGCGGCATCTCTGGCGGGAGCTTTGCGAGATATTGAGCGAGGAAACATCCCAGAAGGAAGCAAAATTGTTTGTACTCTTACTGGAAATGGCTTGAAGGATCCAGATACAGCGATTCAGCAGTGCAACGATTCACACACCGTAACTATTGATGCAGACCTGAAATCCGTCCAGAAGTCCATTCTAGATGTTTTGTGATCAGGTGTTGAACTACTAATTATTAAGACGCAGTTGGGTGCTTGGTGAGCGTATCAAGCACTCATCACCCCAGCGACTTAAGACGCTTTTCAGTAATATCTCCTCTATAGAAGGTCACTTGTGCGCACCCGTGCAATTAAACGTCGTCACTTCGATTCTCCCCCTTCTGATCAGTTATTAGATGATCTCCCGCCACTTCTGCGGCGTGTCTATCTTCAGCGTGGCATCTACTCTACGCAGGAACTAAACCGCCAGCTTGCTGGTATGTTGTCGCCTGGAACCTTAAAAGGATTGCCAGAGTCCCTAGCTTTACTTCACGCTGCCATGTTGTCCGAAAAGAAGATTATGGTGATCGGCGATTTTGATGCCGATGGCGCCACCAGTACGGTTTTGGCGATGCTCGGCTTGGGTGCGATGGGGGCAAAGAATATCGATTACCTAGTACCGGATCGATTTCAGTTTGGTTATGGCTTGAGCCCAGGGATTGTTGAGGTTGCAGCTCAGCAAGGTGCTGAGCTGATTATTACCGTTGATAATGGTATTTCAAGCATAGAGGGTGTGGCCGCTGCAAAAAAGGCTGGTATTCAGGTGCTGGTTACCGACCACCATCTACCGGGCGATAGTTTGCCTGTCGCCGATGCGATATTAAATCCCAATCAGAATGGTTGTGAATTTCCCAGCAAGAACCTCGCTGGAGTTGGTGTTGTGTTTTATTTACTGGTGGCTTTGCGCGCACACTTGCGCAGTCTTTCCTGGTTTGAGGAGCGCGGTTTGCCCGAACCGAACCTGGCTGATTACCTTGATCTGGTTGCTCTGGGCACCGTGGCAGATGTTGTGCCACTGGACCGAAATAATCGCACTCTGGTTTTTCAAGGTCTGCAGCGTATTCGGGCGGGGAAGTGCCGGCCAGGAATACTTGCTTTGTTATCTTTGGCGAATCGAGAGCCATCCCGTATCGTTGCCAGTGATTTGGGTTTCGCTGTCGGCCCACGATTGAATGCGGCAGGGCGTTTGGAAAGCATGTCTTTGGGGATTGAGTGCTTGCTAGCTAGCGATGCGGATGTGTCGATGAAATTGGCGGAAGAGCTGGATACACTCAATCGTGAACGACGGGTTATTGAAGGGGGTATGAAGGAAGAGGCCATCAAAGCTTTGGAAAGTCTTCAGCTCGGAAGTGGCGCTCAATTGCCTTGGGGTTTGGCGCTTTTCCATGCTGGTTGGCATCAGGGGGTGATTGGTATCGTTGCTTCGCGCATCAAAGACTTGCATCATCGTCCCGTTGTTGCCTTTGCGCCAGCGGAGGATAAGACGTACAGCAAGGGGGATGCGCTAGGGGGTGATGATGAGTTAAAAGGCTCTGCGCGCTCGATCAGCGGCTTTCACATTCGAGATGCTCTTGAAGCTGTTTCCAGCAAGCACCCGGGCTTGATTTTGAAGTTTGGTGGGCATGCCATGGCAGCCGGCCTAAGTATTCTGGCTAAGGACTTTGATACCTTTGCCGATGCTTTTGACCAGCAGGTGCGCAAGCTGTTGAATGAAGCAGACCTGAAGGCAGAGCTGCTCAGCGATGGTGACTTGCAGCCCCGAGACATCTCCCTGGAAAATGCCGAGTTGCTGCGTAATCAGGGGCCTTGGGGGCAAGGTTTTCCTGAGCCTCTTTTTGATGGGCAATTTGAAGTGTTGCAGCAGCGTATTGTAGGAGAAAAACACCTGAAATTGGTGTTATCACACCCTGCTTCCAATAGTATATTTGACGCTATTGCTTTTAATGTGGATTTACAACAGTGGCCGAATAAAGAAAAATATGCCCAGCTTGCTTACCGCTTGGACGTGAATGAATACCGCGGGCAAAGGTCGGTGCAGTTGATGGTGCAATTTATTACGCCGCTGGTCTCTCTAAAATAAGCGCCTGTTTTTTCTAAATGTTAAGGATGACAATATGAAGACTGTACACAAATTTGAAGTGCCTATTGGTGAAAAAGAAGTTTCTTTGCGCTTATCCAGCAGTGCTAAAGTGCGCATGGTGGAATATATTACCTGTGCAAAAAGTATTTTTATGTGGGTGGAAGTGCCCGCAGATGATGCCTTGCAAAATAATGGCGTAGAAAGGCTTTTTTGCGTATTTCCCACGGGCTCGGGTATTCCTGCGGGGGCAACATTTATGGGTTCAGCGGTCGATCAGTACCACCCGGAAGCCTACCATCTTTATGAAATTACAGGTTGTGTAGAGTAGAAAAAAAAGAAGCGAAAGACATGATGGACTAACGTTTGTAATGGGCCTTATGTGCGCTAACGCATCGAAAAACGAGCGTGTTAGTGCACATAAGGTTTTCTGCCTAATTCCCCTGTTATTTATTCGCCGTAAACAAAAACCTCAATTCGTGTAAACACACTGAGAATGTTGGTTCTTGCGTAATCGATATGGTGGATTTTTGTGATCCCTGCAGAGCTGGCGGCAGCTTGAATGCTGGCATCTCCTACATCTGCTGATAAAATCGGCATAGCTGGATGACCAATGTAGCTTGTGTAAGCACGACCAACCTTCTCCGACACTTTGAATGGCGTATTGTAAGTTAGTGGTGCTTTGGTCTGCTGATAAAGGCCACCAACAGGAACGGCAACAGGAGCTTCTGTATAAGCCATCTGAGCACAACCACTGATAAGGCTGGAGGCTGCTGTTAAGGTCAATACGAGCAACAATTTTCTTGAGAAAACAGTCATAATTTGTCGATCCTCAAATATCCCCAGTGCACCGAGTGCGCGAGGGGAAACTCCTATTTTAGTCACCGTAAACTACAACCGTGAAGGTGGATATGATCCCCAGCACGTTTTTCATTTTGTAGTCGATATGTCTCACGGTAGTGATTTCTCCTGCTTTAGCAGCCGTTGCGACACTTGCATCACCAGTGGCGAATGCACCCAAAATGCTGGTTGTAGAGGCTTCTCCTACTTTGCTACCCAGCTTTGTACCTTCTGGCTCAATAGATAAGGGAGCCTGTATGTCGCTATAAAGAAAACCGGGAGGAGGAGTGAGGGGGGCAACGTAAAAACCTGCGCAGCCAGACAGTATTCCTGTTAATGCTGTTGCTGTCGCTATTTTAGTAATTGTTTTCATGAAGGCTTCCCTTTTTTGAATTTAATGGAAAAATGTTTTTACAAGTTGCCGCTTGAATCTAACTGATGTGTTAGTCAATTTCTATGCTGTTTAGGCGGTAATATTCACATTTCAATATGATGTTTGTTTGGAAGGCCTTCCGCTTACGGGTGGGGTCGGTCATAGGGTGCGCAAGTACTATTTTCGATGACGGTCTTTTTTGCTTTCCTGCCAAAGCTTTGAGAAAAACGCTGCTAAACGTTGATCTAGCCAATAGCTGTTTACTTTTGGATGTGTTCCACCAATAAAGCCTACATGCCCGCCATGCTCACTCAATTCCAGGGTGGTGTAAGTGGAGAGATCTTGGTTCGTAGGTATAGCGGTGGGGCAAATAAAAGGATCATCTGCCGCTTGGATAATTAGGGTCGGTACCTTGATATGTTTGAGATACTGGCGCGAGCTACTTACTTGGTAGTAATGATGAACCGAATCAAAGTTGTTCAGGGCGGCGGTAATGTGGTGGTCAAACTCCCAAAATGAAGTCATATTAGAAACGTCTGGAAGTTGCTTTATACGTTGATATTCTTCCAGGAGTCCTTGTTCTAGCAGGTAGGCTTTTTTCAGTTCAAAGGAGTTTTTTAGCTCGCGAATTAAATGGGCGCGATAAAACTTTGAAAAACCCTGGTCCAGAGTGTCAGCACAAATATCCAGTTGAAAAGGCACTGATACGGCGGCGGCTGCAAAAAGAGAGGGTGGTTTTTCTTGCTGCCCTAGCCATTTAAGTAAAACATTTCCACCCAATGAAAAACCCAAGGCCGCTAGTGCCGTGTCTGGCTCTGCTTCTCGGATAAGCAGGTAAATAGTTTGCAAGTCTTCAGTGTGGCCAGAATGATAACTGTGGGCTTTATAGTTTGGGTGCTCCAAACAGCCGCGGAAATTAAGGGTGATACTTCGCCACCCCATGCGCGCAAAGGCGTGCTGTAGGCCAATAATATATTTTGATTCAGAGCTTCCTGTTAGACCATGAAGCATTAACACGAGCGGTGAGTTTGTTTTATCTTTGGATGTAAGGTTTTCAGAGTTGTTGGTGAATGGTGACTTCCCGACACAGTCTAGGTAAACGATATCTTGGTCAGGTGTGGGGATGGCGTGGCGCTGAAAAGCCAGTTGCGTTATTTGGCGGAATTGAGATGGCCAGAGGGTTTGCAGGTGTCTATTTGCCAGCCATCGGTAGGGTTTAAACGGACTGTTCTGGATCATTTTTATTATTCATTTAGGTTCAATAACCTGCTAGTAGTGAGGAGGTATTTCATGATCTATTTGCTGGTTTGATTCAGGGCTATTTTTGCCCTGCTGAGTGCTGTCGTTAATGGTCTCCAGTTTTTCATACAGATGTTTACAAATTCGTTCTAGGTCGCTGATACGTGTCTCATGTTCACAGATGACGTCGTTGAGTGAGTCGACCGTATCTTCGAGGTAGGCGATTTTAGTTTCCAGTTCAATCACAGTATTTGACTGCTCCGAGCGCATGGTGTTTTCCTTCTTTAAGAATCGGAATCTTGCACAAGTATCCATGGCCTGACGACCACTGCCCAAAGGTCTTTTTTGGTTTCAAACCAGAGCTTGGCGGTTTTATCATCCACTTCGCCTACATCCCCGTCTTTCATCCATAAGTCAAAAGCACTTTTATCATCTTCGGACAGTTTGAGCGCAACCATTACCAAGTCGAGCTTGGTGCTGACGCGAACCACTTGGCCGCGTGCGAAAAAAGTCTGTAGCTCCAGCCAATTGATGCGAGAGGTTTCAAGGTTGATTTTACCGTGTAACAGGTCTTCTGGAGGGATAGTCATGCTTGTCTCTGTAAATATTTTGATCAAACTTTATTATCGCCGATTTGCGCGCCGATCCAAAGCGCTATTGCTCTCTATCAATATTCATATGGCAGGATTAAGCTATAGGTATGAAAGAGGGAGAGAGTTATGTCTGATAATTCACAAAGCGTGACCATTGATGGCAACGAAGCGTGTGCGCGAGTGGCACATAAAATCAATGAGGTGGTTGCTATTTACCCCATTACCCCAGCATCCCCGATGGGTGAATGGGCGGATGCCTGGTCGGCAGCGGGGCAGCCCAATCTATGGGGTGCTGTGCCGAAGGTTATTGAGATGCAGAGTGAAGGTGGGGCAGCAGGGGCCGTACATGGTGCCTTGCAGGCTGGTGCCTTGACCACCACCTTCACCGCGTCCCAAGGTTTGCTTTTGATGATTCCCAATATGTACAAGATTGCCGGGGAGTTAACCCCGATGGTTTTGCATGTGGCAACCCGTTCGGTGGCGAGCCATGCCTTGTCGATATTCTGTGATCATAGCGATGTAATGGCCGTGCGCTCCACGGGTTTCGCCATGCTGGTGTCTAATTCTGTGCAGGAGGTGATGGACTTTTCTCTTATTGCTCAGGCAACCAGCTTTTCCAGTAGCGTGCCCTTTGTGCATTTTTTTGATGGTTTTCGTACCTCCCATGAGGTGGCCAAGATAGATGGTTTATCCGATGAAGTTTTGAAAGCCCTGCTTGATCACAACGATATTGATAGAGCCAGGAAAAGGGCTATGAACCCGGAGCGGCCGGTTTTACGGGGTACGGCACAAAATCCCGATATGTTTTTCCAGGGGCGTGAGGCGTGCAATCCCTTTTACGAAAACCTGCCAGAAATTCTGGAACAAAAAATGGCGCAGTTTGCGGCACTCACTGGGCGGGTTTATAAGCTGTATGACTATGTGGGCGCAGAGGATGCAGAGCGGCTGATTGTTATTATGGGTTCGGGCGCTGAGACGGTGGAAGAAACCGTGGCGCATCTGAATCACCAGGGTGAAAAGGTGGGTTTACTCAAGGTGCGCTTGTTTCGGCCTTTTTGTGGTGAACGTTTGTTCGCAGCGGTACCGGCCACGGTGAAAAGCATTGCGGTGCTGGACCGAACCAAAGAGCCAGGCGCTGAAGGTGAGCCTCTTTATAAGGATGTAGTTACGGCATTGGTGGAATATTTTCCTGATTTATATCCTGAAAAAGTATCTCCAAAAGTAGTCGGTGGCCGTTATGGATTGTCATCCAAAGAATTTACACCCGGTATGGTGAAGGGTATTTATGATGAGCTGAAAAAGGCCAAGCCAAAAAACGGTTTTACCGTGGGTATCGAGGATGATGTTAGTTACTCTCATCTGGCATGGGATCCTGATTTCCGTACCGATGCAAATGAAGAAAACTTTGAGGCTTTGTTCTATGGTTTGGGTTCCGATGGCACGGTGGGTGCCAATAAAAACTCCATAAAAATAATTGGCGAAAATACTACCCTGCATGCTCAGGGTTATTTTGTCTACGATTCAAAAAAATCCGGCGCGGTGACCATCTCTCACTTACGCTTCGGCCCCAAGCCCATTCGTTCTACTTATTTAATATCTAAAAATGATGCACAGTATGTGGCTTGTCACCAGCAGGTATTTTTACAGCGTTATGATATGTTGGAAAATGCCGCAAAAAATGCAGTGTTTTTATTAAATAGCGATGCAGATCCCGATCACGTATGGGATTTGTTGCCTCGCGAAATGCAAGAGCAGGTGCTGACTAAAAACATTAAATTTTATGCTATTGATGCTTACCGTATTGCCAGTAAAAATAATATGGGCAAACGCATTAATACCATCATGCAAACCTGTTTCTTCGCTATTTCAGAAATTTTACCGCAGCAGGATGCTATTGCAGCCATTAAAAAAACTGTAGAGAAAACTTACGGAAAAAAAGGCCGGAATATTGTTCAGAAGAATTTTGAAGCCATTGAAAATACTTTGGCAGGGCTTTACAAGGTGAAGGTGCCAAAGCAAGTGAGCAGTCACCGTATTCCGCTTGTTCAAGTAAAAGGTGATGTCTCGCAGTTTGTAACGGAGGTGACGGCGGAGATGATCGCTGGGCGCGGCGATACCATACCCGTAAGCAAAGTGCCTGTTGATGGCAGCTTTCCATTAGGGACCGCTGCTTATGAAAAACGGAATTTGGCTGATGAAATCCCCGTCCTGGAAACAGATTTATGCACTCACTGTGGAAAATGTGTATTTGTTTGCCCGCATTCTGCAATTCGCAGCAAGATATTTCCGCTGGAAAGTACCGCTAATGCACCGGAAAGTTTTAAACATATTCAAATTAAAGGTAAGGACTATTCCAGTGATATGCATATCACCTATCAGGTGGCGCCGGAAGATTGTACGGGCTGCACTTTGTGTGTGGATATCTGTCCGATACGTGACAAGTCTCAACATAATCGCAAGGCTTTGAATATGGCGCCACAGCCACCCTTGAGAGAGCAGGAAAAAGTCAATTGGGATTTTTTCTTAAAATTGCCGGATTATGATCGCCGAGACGCCAAATTAAAAACCATGAAAGGGGCTATGTTGCTTGATCCTCTATTCGAGTTTTCCGGTGCATGTTCAGGCTGTGGCGAAACACCTTATATTCGTTTGGCTACGCAACTTTTTGGCGACCGCATGGTGGTGGCTAATGCGACGGGCTGTTCATCCATATACGGTGCAAACTTACCCACCACACCTTGGGCCACCGATGCCCATGGCCGAGGCCCTGCCTGGAATAATTCTCTTTTTGAAGATAATGCGGAATTTGGCTTGGGAATGCGCCTGGCCATCACTCAGCATGAAAAAACTGCTGGGGAGTACTTGAAAAAATTAGCGCCACAATTGGGTGAATCTTTTGTAGAGCAGTTGTTGGATGCGGATCAAAATGATGAGGCCGGTATTTATGCGCAGCGTGAGCGGGTTAAATTATTAACAGAAAAGCTTGAAACCTTATCTGTTGATTCCGAACTACTTGAGACGACTCAAATATTAGCGCGAGATGCCGATTACCTATGCAAAAAAAGCGTATGGATAATTGGGGGGGATGGTTGGGCCTACGATATTGGTTTTGGTGGTCTCGATCATGTTCTTACCTCGGGTGAAAATCTCAATATTCTTGTACTGGATACAGAGGTGTATTCCAATACAGGTGGGCAAACCTCCAAAGCGACACCTCGGGGGGCGGTGGCGAAATTTTCTGCTGCTGGTAAAGCCTTGGCGAAAAAGGACCTTGCCCGAATCGCTATGGACTACGAAAATGTTTATGTGGCCCATGTGGCCTATGGCGCGAGTGATGTGCAAACCCTGCATACCTTTCTCGAAGCAGAATCTTATCCAGGGGTATCCTTAATCATCGCCTACTCTCCCTGTATCGCCCACGGTATCGATTTGAAAAACAACCATGTGCACCAACAAAATGCCGTTGATTCGGGGCACTGGCCTTTATTCCGCTTTGATCCTCGCAAGGTGGAAAAGGGCAAGAATCCTTTAAAGCTGGATTCCAAACAACCCAAAATGCCGTATCGGGATTTTGTTAAAACCGAAGCGCGATTTAGTATGTTGTGGCGCTCTCACCCGCAGGAAGCGGAGGCTTTATTGGAAGCAGCGCAACATGAAGTAACAGAGCGCTACCACCGCTATAAGCAACTCGCAGCGCTTGATTGGGAAGATGAAACTCCAGAATGGAAACAAGAAAAGGGAGAAGATTAGCATGGCTGATATCACAAGCGAGTACCTAGGAATTAAATTAAAAAACCCGCTGATTGCTTCCTCTTCCCCTTTAACCGGTTGTTTGGATAAGGTGCGTGAGCTGGAAGATGCTGGTGTGGCAGCTGTCGTTCTTCCATCTCTTTTTGAAGAGGAGCTCATTGAAGACCAGGAAATGATGCATGGGACGCTTGATTTCCAGGATATTGGTTTTGGTGAGGCCGATAGCTTTTTGCCAGAGGCGCATATCTATCAAAGCCACCTGGATCAGTATCTGGAAAAAGCACAGGCTATAAAATCTAGCCTGGATATCCCAGTCATTGCCAGTTTAAATGGGCGTTCCCTCAGCGGCTGGTTAGAAAATGCCAAGCTATTGGAGGAGCTGAGTTGCGATGCCTTGGAACTCAATACCTACCATGTGGCGGCGAATATCACCGATAACGCAGTGGATGTGGAATCGGAATATACCCTGCTCGTAAGTGAGCTTCGCGCAGCGGTGAGTGTACCTATTACAGTAAAGCTAAGCCCTCAGTACAGCTCATTAGGTAATTATATTCAGCAGCTCCGGCATAACGGTGCGAATGGTGTCGTGTTATTCAATCGTTTTTATCAGCCTGATATAGACCTGGATACCTTAAGTTTGGAGTCACGCCTTCAGTTATCGACTTCTGCCGAGGCGCTGGAACGTATTCGCTGGATCGCGTTGTTATCGAAAAAAATAGACCTGTCCTTTGCAGCGACCGGTGGCTTTCACAGCGTAGAGGATGTAGTAAAGGCAATGCTGGCGGGGGGGGATGCCGTTTACCTCTGTTCTGTTTTGTTGCAGCAGGGCCCCTCTCATATCAAGGAGTTATTGGCTGCAATGCAAGACTGGTTACTTAAAAAGGAGTATGAGTCCATCAGCCAGCTAAAGGGTAGTTTGTGCTACGAGCATAGCGAGGATGCCATCACCTATGAGCGGGGGAATTATCTATCAGTGTTGCAAAGTTACTAATAAACCTAAACCGTTAGGGGTGAGCGACTGCGTTGTGAAGGTGCGCCTTTGTTTTGAAACCAAAATTATCTAACCATTGCATGGCTTGCTTGCTGCCTAGAGCTTTTCTCACGTCCTTACAGGGCCTTTCGTTAGTGTCGCTCTTAATCATTAGCGCCACACCCCTAACTTATCTGCTTGATTCTCATTGCTTGGAAGAATTCTTTAAGGGGTTTCCGCATAAGTGTTTGTTAATTATATGTAAAATCTCTTCTTGCGCTTTCTTTCCTCAAGCTTTTTATCGTAAAGATTGGTTAATGTGCAAAATAGCATCGGGATATTGCCTAGACTAGGTATGTAGGCGAGGTCAGTGCGAAAGACATGTTCTGATCCCATGGAAACAGGTGTTTCTCCAATACAACTTTTGATGGTGTTCAGTGGAACAGAGAAGTCACTTAAGGTTACCGATTGATTTAGAGGCGCAGATCTCCGCAAAGGGGGTTGATGCGATGCCCTGCGTTATAAAGGATTTTTGCACAGGCGGCATGTTAATTGAACTTGTTCAGGATATAGAACGGTTTAGAATGAATTTTGGCCTCGGCGATGAACTGAGCATATATGTTCAGGTTCCTACAAGGAGTAGTTTTCATAACCTTCAACTAAAGGCCCGTATTGCGCGTGCAACAAACTCTTCGTTAGGCGTATCCTTTATAAATCCCGATCAAGCGGCGTTACAAGCCCTTGAGAACTACAACCGCCATGTAGAAAATAGTAAGACGTTAAAAAAACCTCAAGGTTTTAATGAAAATACTCAGCGCATCCACGCACTTTGTAAGCGCTGCGCTGGAGATAATATCACAGCGCTGATGCAGAGTTTTTTCCCTCAGGTTGATGGCTCTCTAATGGACGGCGCCGATGCAGCTAAAAATAACATGGTTCAAGGCTCGTTTCTGGCGGCAGCAAGGGAGCTAAAGGCTAAGCGAAGAGAAATCCTCACTGGATTTAGTAAAAATGTGGCCCTTCGGTTTGATGAAAATCTTGGGAGTTATGAACCCGACTCTTCCTCCAATTCACACTCCGTTGCTTCTGGTAAGCTTGAAATAGTCGGTAAAGAAGATTTTGAGGGGTGGTTGGTTAGTAAGATCATTATTGCACGTGCTAATGATAAGTATTCTCAGCAACTGCTAGAACTAAAAATAAGGTATTCAAAATTGTTACGGGGTGATTTTGATGGTCAGGAAATTCCTGTATCTCCAAATGTTTTTTGTGATGCCTTTTCCGAATGTTTTTCAAACCTCTCAGTGGAAACGGTGACAGAGAAAGTAATATTTAATGTATTTGAAAGCGCATTTATCAACAACCTTAGTGTTATTTACGATGAAATAAATAGCATCCTCATTAATAGTGGGATATTGCCTGAGATTGGTGTTGAGGAAATCCGCAGGTATAAAGCAGCCGAGGCTAAAAGTTCAGCTCCGATAAGAGGCGAAGAGCCATTTCAAACTGGAAACCCCGCGTGTGAGCTAGATGTTAGTGAGCTTTGCTCAGAAGCTGCTGATGGCAATGATTTAGCAGCGAACTCCGCTCTCTTAAATGCCAGCGATGCTCATTCGAGGGTAGATCAGCTTGATCAAAGTCAAGTTGATCCAGGCTTGCAGCCAACCTCACAGAAAGAAGAAATAATTTCAGTTGGTTCTAGCGCAACAAATGATGAGGCTTTTGGTTCGTCTTTTTCCGAGCACTTGCGATCCCGAAATAATATAGACAGAGAACAATTCGATCGCCAACAGAAGATAGCCAGGGACGCGTATAAAACGGTACAAAACCTTTTAGAAATTTCTGAACAGCAGAAAAATGTAAGCAGTATGCCTAAAGAAGAGGGGCCGCAAGAGGAGTCCGCTAGCCCGATAAACCCCGAAGTCCTCAGTCAGGAAGAAGTGTTAACTGTACTGGATAAGGCGCAGAAATCTATCAAGATGGATGGTCCACCCGATAAAGTTGTTACAACAACGCAGCTTTTTGAAGAAAATAGTAACTCAAAATTATGTGATGCAGATGTAACAAAATTTAATAATATTGATAGATTATTTGAAGCAATGTTAGCGGTTTTGAATAATAAAGAAATTTCAAGCAGCCTCGAGAAGTTGAAGATACCCTTAAGTAAACTTATATTTACGGATGAGTCGTTTTATGAAAATCAGATCCATCCAGCACGTCTGTTGATTAACCGGGTTGCCGAGCTAGATGAGGGGGGCGGAGTTCGCAACGCTAAAACATTCAAGGAGATAGATCGGGTTATCGCTTCCGTAGTAGGTGATTATGGGCGTGATGAGAGTGTTTTTGATTCCGCACTTGAAGAAGTTAATAAGCTGGTAGAAGTTAAGAAAAGAATTTACCGTAAAAACATTAATCGTGTGACTGAATCATGTAATGGTCAGGAAAAAATAAACAGTGCGAAAAAGAACTGCTTGTCTATGATTGATGGCTTTTCGACGGAGGGGAAAATATTGAAAATAATCCCGGTACTCCTCGAAGCGGGTTGGAAAGAAGTTATGATGCTGTCCTTGCTTAAGCCTGAGGGGAGTGGCTGGGATAGCTGTGTACAGGTGCTAGAGAAGAGTATTGGATTTTATTTGGGTAATATACAACAAGGATCGGAGGACTTCTATAAAGAAGTGTGCGACCGTATAAAGGCCGTTAAAATTGATGATTCAGATAGTGATTCCCTATTTTCTAAATATAAAATGTTTTTAGGAAATCATGAGAAAAAATTAGAGTATGTTGCTATAGAAAATATAGTGGATCTTTTTACAACAGAAGAAGAACGGCCTCGCTTGCAACTTGACAAGATAAATGCAGAATATATTTGGAAAGAATATCCAGATTTAAGGAAATCCCTAGTTCGTGCGCAGAATATTTCGATCGGTGATTGGGTTAGCTATACAAATAGGAATGATAAGGAGGAGAGCCGGCGTCTGCGTTTGGCATGGATGAACGATTCCTATACAAACTACGTTTTTGTAAATCAGCAAGGGATAAAAAACCTGGAACTATCTCTTATTGATTTGGTGCGATCTTTTAAAGATCAAACAATAAGTATAATTCGGGATAACGATGTTCCGTTGGTGGAGCGTGGCCTTGAAAGTATGGTGCAGCAGGCCTACAGCACGCTAGAGCATCAGACCAGTCATGATCAATTGACAGGGCTTATCAATCGGAGAGAGTTTGATAGGCAGGTCGCAGAAATAGTACTGGAGGCAAAGGCCTCGAAAAGTGAGCATGTGGTGTGTGCCATCAACCTGGATCAGTTTAAAGTCGTTAACAATACCTGTGGTTTAGACGCAGGTGATCAATTGCTAAAAGATATTGCTGAAATTCTTATTCAGTGGATGCCACAAAATGGTACGGTTGCCAGATTGGGCAATGATGAATACGGCTTGATTATTCGCGATGCAGACGAGACGGGGGCTTATCAAGTTGTTGATAATCAGATGCATGCAGTTGAGTCTTTTCGTTTCGCCTGGGAAGATAAAACATTTTCCATAACCGCAAGCGCTGGACTGTTCATAGTTAATGAAAAGGCCGATTCTGCCCATGACGTGATTAAATCTGCGAATGAGGCGCTGATAAGCGCTAAAGATGCGGGTCGAAACCGTATTCAGGTGTTTAACGAAACAGATGATCAGCTATTGGAACGCCAGGATATCATGCAATGGGTTACTCGCCTTAATCAGGCGATGGATGAGGATAAGCTGCACTTGCGTGGCCAGAAAATATCGTCGGTTACTGACCCTTCTGCTACCTCCCATTACGAGGTATTGCTATCTGTAGAAAGCGAAACGGGGGAGATGCTTCCGCCAGCTGATTTTATTCAGGCGGCGGAAAAATATAACCGTATGCAGGCGATTGATCGCTGGGTTATCAGAAATGTTTTTGAGTGGTTAGACGAGCATAAAGCCCACCTTGATGAATTTAGCGGGCTTGCGATTAACTTATCTGGCCATTCGATGAATGATGCAGAGATGTTGGAATATATTTTTGAACTCTTTGTGAAGTTGAAAGTCCCTAGAAATAAGGTGCTTTTTGAGGTAACAGAGACCACTGCGATCGCCAACCTGGATGATGCTGCGGATTTTATTCGGGAGATGCGCAGCATAGGGTGTCGGTTTGCCCTAGACGATTTTGGCGTAGGGCTATCTTCTTATGGGTATTTGAAGCACTTGCCCGTTGATTACGTGAAAATTGACGGTGTTTTTATCAAAGACATTGTTAACGACAAAAGTGATTGCGCAATGGTTAAATCCATCACTGAGATGGTGAAATTTCTTGGCATGAAAACCGTCGCAGAGTACGTGGAAAATGATGAAATTCTCGAATTGTTAAGAGATATAGGCGTAGACTACGCGCAGGGTTATGGAATAGAAAAGCCTATACCTTTGGATCAGGTGTTAGACATGGGGGGTGATCAGCGAGACATTGCAGCCCTATATTAGATTCGAAGAGTATTTCGACCTTCCCATACTCTGGTGGCTAAAGCCAAGCTTTCCTGTTGTGAGCTGGCCTTATTCATAAGGAGCACTACCACTGCCAGTGTTGAGATGATTGCAGCTTCGCCATAGTGTGATTTTTCAGTTCCGCGCCATACACGGCGTAATTTATCTATTTTAAAGTCTGCCTCGTTACTAGCACGCGCACCCATCAAAGATTCCCACTCTTGATCATAAAGAGAATTGTTCTGCACTGCTTGCACCAAGCAACGCGCATCAGGCTTTCTTTCTACTTCCCCACCTTCGCCTTTAAACACAGCCATATTTTTGTAACCGAGTTGTTGAGCGGCCTCTTGGTGAGAGGCGCGATAAGATGGATGGAAAATGCTGGTCAATAGGTGAGGAGAGTTACTGGGGTTGGCCAAACGTACAAGAGTGTGAATAGGGGAGCGCACGCCGAGTATAGATCGCATTGCGATTAATCTGTCTAGAGGGGAGCAGAACTCTTTTAGCTCCATATAGGCAAAATTATTTTTTGCTAAAGACGCCTGGGCGGCTTCGGTGGATTTGCATGGAGTAATGCCTAGTTCATAAAGTACCGTATCACTGTATAAGCGGTTCGGAGTGTGCTCATTCGCGCCGTGCATAAATACCGGAACGCCAAAGTCGGCCAATGCCAGCGCGGCGAGAATATACCAGTTGAGCTGTTTGTGTTTGCCTGCGTAGCTCGGCCAGTCTATGTCAGCATTGATTTTGGGTAGCGTGTTTGCGGTGTATTCGCGAGTGGCTCTGGTGAAACCCACCAGCTCTTCAGTGGTTTCTTCCCGTACGCGGATCAGAAGTAGGAAGGCGCCAATTTGGGCATCTTCAACCTCATCACTTAAAATCATTTTCATCGCCCCATAAGCCTCCTCTTCTGTGAGCGAGCGGCCGCTGCGCTTTCCTCGGCCAAGAATGCGCACATACTGTGCAAAGGGGTGTTCTGTATAGGGGGCTTGTGTCATGGTTTGGGGTCGAAATCGTGAGGGTTACAGGCAGTTAGGTGGTTTAGGCAATCCGGCAATTTTACTGGCAAGTTTTGCTGGGCTGCCAGGAAAAAGTTTCAGCAGGTAAATGCTGCGGCCTTTGTCAGTGCCGAGCCGGTTGGCTACGAGTTTAACCAGGGGGCGCATTGCGGGCCCATGATCAAAGCTTTGGTAAAACTCCCGAACAAGATGGATGATCTCCCAGTGTTGGGTATTGAGCGCTATATTGTCGTTCTCGGCCAATATTTCAGCAACTTCGGGCGACCAGTCTGAAAGGTTTCTTAGAAACCCCTCTGGGTCTAGTTCAGGTGTGTTTTTCATCTGGATGACTTATGTGCAGCGTCCAAGGGCCGTTGTTAAACCCAGTTATACGTATTTTGATGCTTGACCACAAGATCCACAAAGCCTTCGTAGGAGATGAGGGTGGCTTGGGGGGGGGCGCTAGCGGGGATTCCCCTTGCGAGTAGGTCATCTTTTAAAACATAAAGTTTCCCTGAATCACGTAGCTGCTCCAGCGGAATATTTATTTTAGCATCGACGAGCGCGCCATAAACACCATTAGCAAGCAACAATAACTCGTCGGTCTCACCCATTAGATCGATAAAACTTTGGATGGAATGAAGGCTGCTGGGGTTTATTGAAAGCGTGTGAAGTGTACTCATGGTTTAAAAGCTGAGAATGTGATCTTGTTCAGAAAACAAAACCTGTAGAGAGAGGTTGTTTAGAACATGTACTTTTATAAGTGGTTTGATGTTTTCAAGCCCTCGGCTGAGTAGAGACTGCTCGCAGATAAACACCTTGTTTACCTCATACAGTTCAAGCGCGCCAAGGATTGCGCCAATGCTTTTCCTTTTTAGTAAAGAAGAGTTCTGTTGAGGTAGTAGCTGATACACGCCATCCCCCTTAAAGAGCAGGGATATGTCCTGTCCAAAGGCGGCACTGGCAAGCGCGGCATCCAGGGTCTCCTTGGCGGCAAAAGAGCCGTAGGGTGTTTTATGACTGATAAATAAAAGCTTTTTTTGCATTTAGTCAAACCACCTGTTTCAGGAGCCAAAAGTGATAAGACGATCAGACTCTATTGCGGCATCCATAAGCTGGCCAAGCCCAGAGAGTATAAAAGGGGCTTGCATGGAGTGCCCGTCTTTTTCGTAGCGTTTGGCTTCGTCTTCGTCAAGCACCCCTCTGCGTAGGGCAGAAGCAATGCAAACAATCAGCTCTACCTGATGAGAGGATGCGAGCTCCTTCCAAGCTTCGTAAAGGTTGATTTCGTCTTGGGGCGGGGTGTTTAGGTGGTTGGCGTTTAAAACCCCCTCACCGTAGAAAAAAATGCGCCTTACTTCGTGCTTCTTAGATAGGGCGGCTTCAACAAATTTGTATGCCGAAAACGCTGCTTGGTCAGTGTAGGGCGCGCTTAATATAGAAACGGAAAAAATCATAACTTGGGTAATGAATAAAAAGAGCCCCAAAAGGAGCTCTTTTTATAATATATTTCTGAGGGGTGACTACTAATCGTCACTACTGCCGCCAAGGAAGCTAAGCAAAATCATAAAGATGTTGTAGACCATGACGTAAAGGGTGACGGTTGCAGAGATGTAGTTCGTCTCACCGCCATGAATAATGGCGCTGGTTTGCCACATTATCAAACCGGAGGAGAGAAGAAGAAACATGCAGCTCACAGCGAGGCTCAAGCCTGGAATGTTCAAGAAAACACTGGCGATACCTGCAATAAAAGCAACCAGCATGCCCGTCATAAGAAAGCCTGTCATAAAGCTTAGGTCCTTCTTGGTGACAAGAACGTACCCAGACAGAGTGAAAAATATTAAGCCAGTGCCTCCCAACGCCATAAGAATGGGCTCGTAGCCGGAAACACCCAGATAGAAATTAATAATTGGGCCAGCTGTAAAACCTAACCAGCCGGTTAATGCGAAGACAGAAACTAAACCCCAGATGGAGTTTTTGGTTTTCTCGACGACGAATAGCAGCGCAAGGTAGGGTAGCAGTGTCCATAATCCCATATAGGGCACGTCTAAGGCCATGGCTGCACCCGCAGTCGCGGCGCTAAATAGAATGGTCATAGAAAGAAGCATATAAGTGCTTCTGAGGACTTTACTGGTTTCTAGCTCGGACGTGTGCTCTCTGCCGAGTGTAAATTCTTGTTCTTGCATGGTCTTAACTCTCCGGGTGTGTAATAACTTAAACCAAACGATTTTTAAGCGTGTACTCACAATATTAGGGTTTTTTTGCTCTAGATCAAGAGTTTTTTGAGAATAGTTTGGTGTGGTTTGATAAATAGTATTGATCTTCTATCTTGGAGCTTTTTTAGTGCCTTGCCTGTCTACTTATATCCCGGCTTAGTTATTGACTTGGTGAATAAATCAGGTATTCTTTGCGCCTTCTAGGAGGGGTGGCAGAGTGGTCGAATGCACTGGTCTTGAAAACCAGCGATGGGCGACCGTCCCAGGGTTCGAATCCCTGCCCCTCCGCCATTTTCCGTTGAATATCCTCTTCTCTTTAGCTCTGATTTTGGTTTCCAGGTCGTGGCTTTCGTTCACGATTTTTTTACAAGCCTCTTTGATCGTTCTGGCTTATCCCTTATTCTTGGTCTATATCTTGATTGCGCAAAGGCTTTCCAGTTTTGTTGGATTGGTTGGGTTTCAGTAAGCGCGCTTTTCCAGTTTTCTGATATATTGCCCCTCTTACCTGATGACGCTGGTGTTATGCAGAATGATGACTAAAGATTTGGCCAAGTTAACCTTAGCCCGTCAGTTGGCATTGGTTTTTGTGCTGTCGTTTATGATAGACAATGGGCATGCAGCCTGGAAGGATAAGTCGGATCCTCTGGAGGGCTTTAATCGTGCGTCTTATTGGCTAACAGAGGAGCTGGATCAGTTAATTTTCCGCCCCGCAGCGGTAGTGTATGATTGTGTGATCCCAGGGGCAGGGCAGATTTTGGTTGCTAATTTTTATGGTAACTTGCTTGAAATCCCGTCGTTCTTGGGTGATGTTCTGCAAACTAAATGGGGTATTGCTGGGCAGGGTGCGAGCAGGTTTTTTATTAATACAACCCTTGGAACGGCTGGGCTCTTTGACGTGGCCACTCGGCTAGGAATTGAGCGCCATAAAGAAGATATGGGGCAAACCATGGGGTATTGGGGAGTGCCGCCTGGGCCATACTTGTTTATCCCGCTGCTGGGGCCAAGTAACGCTCGTGATAGCGCTGGGCTTTTTGTGGATTTATTTCTAACGCCCTATCGTTACCTGGATGCAATGTCAGTACGAAATACGCTTTATGGTATCGACCTGGTTCAAAAGCGCGATAAGCTCCTTGAGGCAGAGAAGCTTATTCTTGGTGATAAATACGTATTTATGAGAGATTTTTATCTTAATTATCGCGAAAGGTTAATTAGGGATGGTGTTGAGCTTGAGTCTGAAGAGGCAGACTTTGGGGGTGACTTTGAAGAAGAGCTGGAGGATTTTGAATAGATATTATATTGATGCTTGCAGCTGCAATATCACTACTTGATCACTTTTTTTATCACCGTTCCTGCTTGGTAGATATGACGGTCATTCATGGGGTCGATGCGCACTACTTCTGCTACGGCGCTAAAGGGGGTTTGGTTTGATTGTGTGGCTGGAATGGTTACATGCAGGTGATCGCCGATTTTAAGCTTTTTTGTTGTCTCAATAAGGATGCCAGCGCCGCTTAAGTCCCTACAAAGCCCTTCGTATCGTTCCGAACTCTTATTTAATGTAAAAAGTAGGGGTGTTGAAACCTTTACTCGTACATAGTTTCGTTTTTCTTCATAATTCCTGCTGACTTGTATCACTCAATCCGCTCCCTGTGGAAAGAAGTTTCACTGAGTATAACAGAGCTTATTGAGATCGCTAGCAGGTTGCTAAAATTCTACTGACTTGGCCATATGCCGCGTTAAAATCACACTCAAGGTACTCATTTATACGGGTAAACTCCGCTTTTTCGCTTGATTTTGCCTTGTACCTGATTCAATTCAGCGAATTTCAACAGCCTGCTAGTTCAGGCGGTGAATACACCCCTCCCCTGAATTAAGGAAGGCGTTTTATGATAACAGTATTGTTACTCGGTTTTGAGGAAGCCCAGAGTGAAAAGCTCAGGGGGTGGTTCGAGGCGGGTGATTATGACGTCTTTGTGCCCGCATCTTTGAAAGAAGGTTTAGTATGTTGCCAGCGGCGGACGCCTAAGCTTCTTTTCGTGGATGTGAGTGAGCCTGCGATTGGTGGGCTTGAATTGCTCTCCATGCTGGAGGAAAGTGATTTAAATACCCCCGTTATTTTTTATGCAGAGGCGCCAGAAATTGATGAAGTTATTAATGCCTTTAGGCGTGGCGTGCTGGACTTTCTCACGGGTTCAGAATTAAACCAGAGCAACATATTTGCGGCTTTTGCGAAGGCGCTTGAGAAAGTTGATGGCCCGCAGAGACAGAAAGGACTTGAAGCGGAAAACCGTTCCCTGCGTAGTCGCTTTGACGCATTGAATGCAGATCAAGAAGCTGGTCGCTTGGCCCAGCTTAAACTGTTTCCCGAAACCCCGTTTTATTTCAAGCAGTATCGCTTTAGTCATCACATTATCCCCTCTCTGCTTCTAAGCGGTGATTTTATCGACTACTTCGAAATCGATGAGGACGAGTGTGGCTTCTACCTTGCTGATGTATCTGGGCATGGCGCATCATCTGCATTTATTACGGTGCTTTTAAAGTGTCTCGTGAACGATATTCGTAAAAGTGAGCCACAGGTAGAGGGTAAGGGGATGCGCTCCCCCTCCAGTGTTTTGCAGCGATTAAATCAAGAGCTTGTTCAGATGTCATTAAGTAAACATGTGGCAATGTTATATGGTGTAATTAACCGCAAAAATAGTACACTTGTATATAGCCTCGCTGCGCATTATCCCTTGCCGATACTGAGCGATGGCAAGAAAGCGCGCTTTATCGGAGCTGCGGCGCTTCCCTTGGGGGTGTTAGCTGGGCTTAATGTGAAGGAGTACACGGAGCCATTACCAGAGGCATTTTCATTGGTAATGTTTACGGATGGTATTATGGATGTACTGCCGCAAGAGGGCATGCTGGAAAAGGAGCAGGGGCTTTTGGAAATGCTTGATACAGCTTGTACGAGCCTTCCTGCAATTTCCAAAAAACTGGCTTTGGGCGGCATTAAAAATCCAGACGATGATATTGGTATATTGGTAATAGAGGGATAAATAATAGGATGCGAACCGGTAGTATTTCTTACGCCTCGCTGAATGGGGTGTATGTAGTCAAATTCAGTGGGGAGATTCGCGTACCCCTATGTACTAACCTGAATGACTTCGGTGATGAGCTATTGAACGACCCAGCCTTGCTGGGTGTGGCGATTGACCTGACTGCGGTGAAGTCCATCGATAGCACGGCGCTGGGTTTGTTGGTTAAAATTGCTATCGGCATGGAAGAGCTAGGTCTGGACAGGCCTCTTATTATATCCACTGATGCAAATGTAAACCGCACCCTCGAGATGACAGGCTTTCACCAGATTTTTCGCATTCTTGAGCAGCTGCCTTCTTCTATCGCGGATGCAAATGTCATGCTTCATGATCTTCCGAACCCGGCGAATCCGAATGTTGATCTTTGCGAACAGGTGCTTGAAGCGCACCGCATTTTGATGAATCTTAATGAAAAAAATAAAGAGGTTTTCACGCCGGTTGTACAGGCTTTGGAAAGTGAGCAGCGCCAGTTAAGAAAACCCCAGTAGCTTTTCCCGCCTTTCGGGATGCTGATTAAATTATTTTTTTTGTGCGCGAAGTTTTGCCTTAATAAAATCCTGGTGCGGGATATAAAGTAAATCAGCGATTCTTCTGATTAAGGATTCTTCGTACATATCCAGCTCTTCATCACTGTAAGCCACCATCCATAACAAGTAGATAATCTCTTTCTTTTCATCAAGAGAATAGTTGTCGTGAATGAGTTTGGTAAATTGATGCAATGATATAGCCTGCTCAACCTCCATTTCAGCTTGCTGGATAATTTGACCAAGAAGTTCATGGCTTAAATTAAAATGCCTGGTGAGAGCGGCGCTGATTTTCTCCTTTTCTATATCTGAAATATGCAGGTCTGCACGAGCAATTTCAAAGAGTAGGGCGGCTGTGGCGACCTGAAGGCGTTGTTGTTGCTCTTCTTCAGAAAGGGTTTTAGATGAATTTTTGCTGAAGAATTTTTGAATGTTTTTAAGCATGATGAGAAATTACCATTTTATTGTTTTTTTTTCGCGTGAGTGCAAGGAAGGCGCTGATTAAGATATGAGTAAAACCCTTAATCAGAATGACCCTAGCTTTTAAAGTTTGATAGATGTTCTTCCAACTTGGTTTGATCTGCAGTGAAGTTTCGAATTCCTTCTGCCAGTTTTTCCGTGGCCATAGCATTTTCATTCATCTGCCAGCGGTAGGTATTTTCGCAAACTGTTTTATTCGGTGTGTTTTGGAGGGAAGAAGCCGCAATTTCTTCGGAAAGAATAGTGTCTAAGTTTCCTTTATCGTGATCTAGTTCGCCCATTAATTGAGGGCTGATCGTTAGTCGGTCACATCCTGCGAGTTGTTCGATTTCGCCTGTATTACGGAAGCTGGCTCCCATAACAATGGTTGAATATTGGTGTTGTTTGAAATGATTGTAAATCTCTTGCACCGATAATACGCCGGGATCTTCGTGGGCGGCATAACTGTCCTGCCCGTTGTGCTTTTTATGCCAATCGAGAATACGACCTACAAAGGGAGAGATAAGAAATCCTCCAGCTTGTGCGCTAGCAAGCGCCTGTTCAAAGCTAAATATAAGCGTTAGGTTACAGTTTATACCCTCTTGTTGAAGAATCTCTGCTGCGCGTATTCCTTCCCAGGTGGCTGCAATTTTAATTAATACCCGGTTTCGATTGGTGTTACTTTTTTCATAGAGCTGAATAAGCTTACGTGCTCGGTTGACAGTCGCGGTGGTGTTAAAAGAAAGACGCGCGTCCACCTCTGTTGAAATATAGCCTGGAACAATATTTAGTATTTCCTTGCCGATTAAAACAGCCAGCTTGTCAGTGCAATTATTTTTTTGTTCTTGCTTGGTGCCGCCTTGTTTCGCGGCCCAGTGAATGGCCTCCGCTAGCAGGGGCTGGTACTGCGGAAGTAGTGCTGCTTTGTATAGGAGGGAGGGGTTCGTGGTGGCATCCTGTGGTTTGAAGTGCTTGATTGCTTCTATATCGCCAGTGTCAGCGACAACGGTTGTTACTTTGCGCAGTTGTTCCAGCTTTGAGGGCATTTTTTCTTCCTTTGAATAATTGCGTGTATTTTAATCACAAACCTTTCTGTTAGGCGATATATGTTACTGCTTTTTGTAGAACTTCTATTCCGGCCCCCGGTTTAAAGGCATTTTCACTGATATAACGCCGGTAGCGTCGGGCACCCACTTGCCCTTGAAAGAGCCCCACGATATGGCGAGAGATGTTAGAAAGTTTCATTCCCTCGCCAAGCTGTTTTTCAATATAGGGGTAAAAGGATTCGAGAGTGCTAGCCCTAGATTTGACGGTTTTCTCCTCCCCATAAAGCAGGTGGTCTACTTCGGCAAGCAAGAAGGGGTTGGAATAGGCTTCTCTCCCAACCATAACCCCATCGGTATATTGAAGCTGCTCTTGGGCTTGGTCTAGGGTGTTTAAACCGCCATTGATAATGATTTTCAGGTGAGGAAAGTCACGCTTTATATCGTGTACTGTTTTGTAGCACAGAGGTGGAACGGAGCGATTTTGTTTCGGGCTTAAGCCCTTTAGCCAAGCTTTGCGGGCATGGATTATAAATGTGTTGCAACCTGCCTTTGAAACCGTTTCGATAAAGCCGTGTAGCCACTCGTAGCTGTCGAAGTCGTCTACTCCAATACGGCATTTCACCGTCACTTCGATGTTGTTTGACTGCTGCATTGCATCAATGCTTTCCGCGACGCTATGAGGTTCTTTCATAAGGCAGGCGCCGAATTTACCTGCTTGAACCCGATCACTTGGGCAGCCGACATTGAGGTTTACTTCGTCATAACCGCGTTCTTCTGCAAAACGTGTGCATTGAGATAGCTGGGCTGGATCGCTGCCACCAAGTTGAAGGGCCAAGGGATGCTCGCTGCTATCGTAACGAAGAAAGCCTTTTCTATCGCCATGTATTAGCGCGCCGCAATTGATCATTTCGGTGTAAAGCCGAGCCCGTTTGGATATAAGCCTTAGGAAGTAGCGTTCATGGCGGTCGGTACAGTCCAGCATGGGGGCAATACAAAAACGATGACTAAAATCAGGTGCCATAGGGTGTGTTGTTTACTGCTAATGAGGTGTGTAATTGGCGGAACCGGCTAATAGTGGGGATTTTAACCTAGAAACCGCAGTTGGACTTGCTTGAGAGTGCGTTTATTGGGTTCGATAATACAGTAAAAAAAGCTCGGAATAGCCTGCTATTCCGAGCTTTTTTGCGAAATTAACGGGCCCAATAAACGTGCTATCGAGTGAGGAGGCGGACTTACCCAGCAGGTGAAAGCTCAATTTTCAAAATAACTTACTATAGAAGTGTAAACTTTCAGTTTGGGCTGGCCAACTGCGGTTTCTAGGTTTAACGTTCTTTCTCTCTTTATTCACTTACTCAGCTACGGAAGTATCCGCAACTGAAAATTTGCCCATAGGTTTTATTGTATGAAAAGACGGGTGCCACAGCTTGTTGCGTTATGCGTTTGCTGTTGTTTTCTTAATGCCTGTATGACCTATAAGGTCGTTCAGTTATTTCAGGCTACTTCGGTGGTTGAAGGTTTTTTTGGTGCACTCAATAGCGGGGAAATAAAAACCGCAGTGGGTTTTTATGCGGATACGATGCGGCAATCTGTTGGGGATGCAGTGTTGGAAGAGGGCTTGAGAAG
>Ga0209121_10000106_pt1 | contig 82329 bp, 74 predicted proteins | sample Cruoilmetagenom3_FD_187292 | JGI IMG/M metagenome (GOLD analysis project Ga0209121, IMG submission 187292) | Oil polluted marine microbial communities from Coal Oil Point, Santa Barbara, California, USA - Sample 3 (SPAdes) (version 2) | ecosystem: Environmental > Aquatic > Marine > Oil seeps ...
CCCCGCCATAAGGGCGGGTCGGAGAGTTCCTTGGTGGGCCCGGATGGATTCGAACCATCGACCTCACGGTTATCAGCCGTGCGCTCTAACCAACTGAGCTACGGGCCCGCTCTTGGAGCGAAACTCCGCAACCTTATCCCACGTAGCGGCAGCACGTCAAGAACAGCACTGGGTACATCTCGGGTAAGACGAATACGTCATGATGGCACCAGCAGCCAAAGGAGGCCCGTAATGGTGCTCGTACGCATAGCTTCACTCAGTGTGGACTCGTCCACTAATCAACCGGTGATCATTCTGCGCCCAGATGAAGAAGAGCTCCCCGGAAGGGTCGTCCCAATCTGGATCGGCCAGCACGAAGCGACCGCGATCCTGCTCGCGCTGCAAGGGATCGAACCTCCCCGACCCATGACACACGACCTCATCGCAAACATGCTCGAGGCCATGGACGTCATCATCGAACGCGTGGAGATCACCCGATTGGAGAATGGTGTCTTCTTCGCCGCACTGGTCCTGCGCGGCGAAGGAAGCACAATCGTGATAGACGCTCGCCCAAGCGACTCGATAGCACTCGCCGTCCGAGCCCGCGCGCAGATCTTCATCGCCAAAGCCGTCTTAAATGAGGCCGCCATACCGGAGCCCACAGTGCCCAAAACGGAACAGGAAGACGAAGTGGAGCGCTTTCGCGAGTTCCTAGATCATGTGGACCCCGCCGATTTCCAGGGCTAGGTAGCTCCGATCACTCATATCGCAGGGCTTCTATCGGATCGAGCCGTGATGCTTTGAACGCCGGGTACACGCCAAAGAAGATTCCCACACCCGCCGCGAAGAAGAACGCCATGACCACCGCCCATGCGGTGATCTGCATGGGCACAAGCCTATTGAGCGCATATGCACCGCCCGCGCCTATCGCAATCCCTATCAAGCCACCTAGAACCGAGAGCATGATCGCTTCGATCACGAATTGACTCAAGATGTCGTAGGTTCGCGCGCCAACAGCCTTGCGGATACCGATCTCACGCGTCCGCTCCGAGACCGATACGAGCATGATGTTCATGATGCCGATGCCGCCCACCAGAAGTGATATCCCAGCGATGCCCGCAAGCATCACCGTGAGCGTGCCCAACAGTTGCTCGAAGATTCCCAGTGTCTGCTCCTGTGTGAAGACCGTGAACTCATCTCCGTATGACGGCTTGAGGATGCGCTCGATCTGAGATTTCACCACTTCCACACGCTCGGATGAGCCTGCCTGCACCACAATCGAACTCAGATCTCGCGTGCCCAGCAACTTCTGTGCTGTGGTGTACGGCATGTAGACCTGGTTGTCTTGGTCCCCCGTAAGGGACCCACCCATCGCCATGGTGTGTCCGATGACCATGAAGCGCTGTCCGTTCACGCTTAGCGTACGGCCGATCGGGCTCGCCGCCGGGAAGAGCTCATCTTTGACCGACGATCCCAGAATGATCACACGCGAACCGGCCGTGACCTCGCTTCGTCTGAAGAAGCGGCCTTCTTCCAGTGTCGAGTTGAAGACCTCGGTTGAAAACTCGTTGCCCGCCGCCACCGTTGTTCGCCACGTGCGATTCCCGTTCTTGAGTATGAGCGGACCCTGGACTACCGGAACCACGATGTCATCTTTGGACAACCGCCGATCAAGAAGATCTGCCTCGTCGGCAGTGAACTGCCTGGTGATCGAAACACCGGGCCCGCCCGCGCCACCGCCACCCTCAAAGTTTCCCGCGAAAACAAACATGAGGTTGGAGCCTAGGCCCTCGATCGAGCCGGTGACCTCCTCCTGAACGCCCGTGCCTATCGCCACGAGCAAGATCACGGCGGCGACCCCGATGATCACGCCGAGCATGGTGAGTACGCTTCGAACCTTGTTCGCGTTGAGCGCCCGTAGTGCGATTCGAAAGGATTCGAGAAGGTTCACTCCTCGTCACCCCCCTGGGCGTTGATCTCCGCCAACTGCTGCGCCGCCTGAATCGGATTCTTCACGTATTCTTCACGCTCAATGAGACCGTCCTTCAGATGCACCACCCGCTGTGCGTGCGCAGAGACATTCGAGTCGTGTGTGACCAATGCGACCGTGATGCCTTGGGAGTTGAGGTCCTGAAGGATCGACATGACCTCTATTCCGGAGCGCGAGTCCAAGTTTCCTGTGGGCTCATCTGCCAACACAATGCTTGGCGACGTCACCAGCGCGCGCGCGATTGCTACGCGCTGCTGCTGCCCTCCCGAGAGTTGGCTCGAGTAATGGCCGAGGCGATCACCCAGTCCCACCCGCTCCAAGGCCTCCCGCGCAATCTTTGCCCGTCTTGCCCCAGAGATGCCCGAGTAGATGAGGGGCAGTTCCACATTCGCCAAGGCGCTCGTACGTGACAAGAGGTTGAACGACTGGAATACGAAGCCGATGCGCCTGTTCCGCACAGCCGAGAGTTCGTTGGGCGTCATGTGAGAGACTTCTTCACCCTCTACGATGACCGAGCCGCTGCTGGGTCGATCGAGCAACCCGATAATATGCATCAGAGTCGACTTACCGGAACCCGAGGGGCCCATGATCGAGAGCATCTCACCCTCGCAGATCGACATCGATGCACCACGAAGAGCACGGACCTCAACCTCGTCGAGCTGGTAGAACTTGGTGACATCGCACGCCTGGAGAACTACTCGAGCCCCGTTGCAGCGTGTCGCGTCCACGCCTGTTATCCCGTCGCTCACTGGCGCGGGATCGCGCTCATCGGATTCGCCCATATCAGGGGATCGCCACGCTCAGGTCGTCCACGAATTCTGCTGTGCCGGACAGCGCGACGGTCTCGCCAGCGCTGATACCGGAAGTGATCTCGACATCCGTCTCTGTGAGAGTCCCAGACTCGACCCTCTCACGACGAAGTCGCCCGTCGTCGACCACATAGACGAACATCCCGTCATCCTCGTCCAATAGCGCCTCGATGGGCACGACCACGACATTCTCGACCACCTCGATCTCAATGGTGGCGTCACCCTTCATACCAATGAGAACATCCTGCCCTGTGTCACCAAGGTCGAGCGAGACCGGGAATATGGTGCCGCCAGTGAGTGTAAACTGCGCCGCCGACGCAATCCTTGAGACATTCGAGGCGAACTCTGCTGCAGGGAATGCGTCCAGGTACACGATGGCTGGAAGCCCGATCTCGATACGATCGATGTCAACTTCATCCACGTCGCCCATGAACGTGAGTGCGTCAAAGTCGACAACTGTGAATGGCGGAACGGCTGGCGTCACTGCGGACCCCTCTGCAATCTGGGGTATTTGCCCGTCAGCAGCTGGAGCCCCCAGCGCATTGAAGAGAACGATCCCATCAACGGGCGCGGTCAAAGTCGCCGCGTCCCGGTTCTTCTGTGCGAGATCGAGGGCGCCCTGAGCCTGAACGACTCCTGCCCTCGCAGCCTTGAGCTGAGCCGAGAGGTCAAGCGTTGCCAGTCGCTGATACTGTGAGTCGGCAGCGAGGTATGCAGAGTACGCCTGTGTCGAGCCGCTCTCGGCAGCCGCGCGCGCGACGTCTAGGTCGAACCCAAGAAGCGCCGCCTCGGCCGCTTGCGCCTCCTGTAGATCCGCAAATGCTTGGTCCCGAAGGAGTTGGGCCGCCAAGAGAGCTGTTCCACTGCCTGGAGGGGGCGTGGTTGTAGACTCTACCGCCTCGAGCGCAGCGAGGTAGACGGTATCCGCAGCGTCGAATACCGCCTGCGCGACCATTGTGAGGTTCGCAGCCGCATCGAGCTCGGCCTGTGTGGGGACGCGTACGAGGTCGACCTGGGCAGAAGCGAGGTCATACGCATCCTTCGCGAGCTCCCTCGCAAGCCGCGCCGCCTCAATCTCACTTGTATTGGGAGCCTGATCGCTCACCCCGGCGAGTTGCGCCTGCGCAGCCGCGACTGCGGCCTCCGCCTGCTTGAGCGAGAGCTCAAGCAACGCGTCATCGAGCCTAGCAAGTGTCTGTCCCGCCACCACGCGCTGCCCGTCAAACACCGCCACATCTGCAATCACCCCTGCAGAGGAAGGAAATACAGCCCTACGGACTCCTGATTCGACCCTTCCGGAGGCTATGACCGTGACTGCGAGGTCCCGCTGTTCTGCCTGCGCAACCGCCACCTCCACCTCCGGCCCTGCCGAGAAGATCAGAATTGCCGCAACAACTCCGCCAATTACCGTCAACCCGATGGCCGCAGCAATGATCTTTCCTTTGGACACGAATGCCTCCCGTCTGGGGCGGTCGGGGTCTTTCGCCCATAAATATCTACCCATGCACCACCGGTAACCACTGCCCACTGCATGGATCCTAGAGTGTCTTGCTGACCCGATATCTCTCAGGGTCGCCATAGAACCACTCGATCAGATGATCTATAGAAGGCAACGCATACTCGGGGCCGGGCTTGAGAACATCTTCCTCTTTGAACGCCCCCCAAAGGGCCGCAACCGAAACAGCCCCGCCGGCGATCGCCGCAGTCATATCGTGAGGGCTGTCACCTACATAGGCACAGTCCTCCAGCGGGACGCCAAGAAGCCCGGCTGCGTGGTGAAGAGGATAGGGATCCGGTTTGTGTAGCGGGACGTCGTCATAGCCGACAAGAACCTCAAAGTGGTGTCCGAGCCCAAACAGGTCCAGGCCGCGACGAGCGATTCCACTCGTCTTAGAGGTCACGATGCCCATCGTGACGCCGTCACGCGTGAGTCGATCAAGGACCTCGCCGGTGCCGGGATATCCGCGGATCAGATCATCGTGCACTTTTCGGTTGAATGCCCGATACGAATCGACCAGTTCGTCCACCCGAGACGCATCGAAACACGCCATCATGTCCACAAGCGGCGCCCCGACATTGCGCATCAGTAGCTCATCTGAGGGGCTCTCGCCAAGCACATCCTCGACAGCATGCCGCATCGACTTCAAGATCAACCCGATCGTATCGATCAGGGTCCCATCAAGATCAAAGATGATGGCCCGAACAGAGTCGATCCGTGAACCCTTTTGGGGACCACGGACCGACTGCTCATTCGATTTTTCACTCATGCCTGCATCCGATGGGGAGAGAATCCTTACTCCTCGCCCTCATCCTCTTCGAACTCTTCACTCGCCAGTTCCTCTGCCTCAGCTTCACGCGCATCCTCGGGAGCAGTTGGCGCCTCTCCCCCCTCGGGTGGGGCCTCCAGCAGATTGCCCTGTCCCTCGGCGACCTTCTTGGCAGCCTTCTTCTTTGCAGAGACTCGCGCAAGGGCGCACACCTGATCGGTTTCCGCGACGTTCATGACCTTCACGCCCTGCGTGGAACGGCCAAGCTTGGAGATATCCTCGGCGCGTACGCGAATCACGACGCCCTCCTCGGATATCAACATCAGCTCATGGTGCGGCTGAACGATCTTCATCCCCGCCAGCGGCCCCTTCTTGGGTGTGACTTGGATCGTCTTGACTCCCATACCGCCGCGCTTCTGGATCGGATAGTCGGGGACCGATGTTCTCTTACCGTAGCCGCGCTCGGTCACAACGAAGAGTTCAGCGTCGTCGGGCGCGATCTCCATACCCAGAACGCGCTCGCCTTCTTTGACGGTCATACCCTTCACGCCCATGGTGTCGCGGCCCATCGGCCTCGCATCGGATTCATCCCACTTGATCGCCTTGCCTGCGGTCGAGACCATCATCACTCGCTGGTCCTCGTGAACCCTGCGAACCGCAATGAGCTCATCGTTGTCCCGCAGGTTGATGGCGATGATGCCATCGCGCCTGGAGCGATCGTATGCCTCGAGCGCTGTCTTCTTCACAAGGCCGTTCTTTGTTGCGAAGAGCAGGTACTCCTCTGGGCTGAACACCCGGGTGGAGATGACCGCGGCGATCTTCTCATTCTGCTCAAATGGCAGCAGGTTGATAACTGCGGTTCCGCGCGCATGGCGAGATCCAACCGGCAGTTCGTGGACTTTCAGACGATACACCTTCCCGCGCGATGAGAAGAACAGCACGAAGTCGTGGGTTGAGCTGATGAACAAGTGCTCGACGAAGTCATTGTCCTTGAGGTTGACCCCTGCAATGCCTTTGCCCCCACGTCGCTGCTGGCGATAGGTGGCCACCGGAAGCCGCTTCACATATCCGGCCTTGGTGATCGTGACGACCATATCCTCTTCGGCGATGAGATCTTCGATGTCGAGATCCCGCGCGGCGGCGGCAAGCTCGGTGCGACGAGGGCTTCCGAACTTCTCTTTCACAACACCGAGTTCATCCTTGATGATCTGAAGGACGATGTTGATGTCGCCCAGGATCTTCCTATACCAAGCGATCTTCTCGGCGAGGTCCTTGAGCTCATTCTCGATCTTGTCGCGCTCAAGGCCTGTGAGCCGGCGTAGGCGCATCTCGAGAATGGCATCGGTCTGGCGTTCCGAAAGGGCGAAACGCTCGATCAAGCTCGCTTTGGCGATCGCCTCATTGGCACTGCCTCGGATTATCTTGATGACCTCGTCGATGTTATCGAGAGCGATGATGTAGCCCTCGAGGATGTGCGCCCGCTCCTCGGCCTTTCGCAAGTCGTACTGAGTGCGCCGAGTGATGACTTCCTTCTGGTGCTCAATGTAGTAGTAGAGCATCTCCTTGAGGGAAAGCGTGCGAGGAACACCGTCCACCAAGGAAAGCATGATGATGCCCATTCCGGTTTGAAGTGGCGTGTGCTTGAAGATCTTGTTCAAAACAACCTGTGGCACACAGTTGTTCTTGAGCTCGATCACGACACGCATACCTTTGCGATCCGACTCGTCACGAAGGTCGGATATCTCGGTCAGCTTCTTCTCGCGAACCAGGTCCGCGATCTTGGTCACGAGCTTGGACTTGTTCACCATGTAAGGGATCTCGTTGATGATGATCCGAGTCCTGCCGGTGGACGTCTGTTCGATGTGTGCCTTACCGCGGATCTTGATACCGCCGCGACCCGTCTCGTATGCATCCTTGATGCCCTCTTTACCCATGATAATGCCGCCGGTCGGGAAGTCTGGACCGGGGAGAACCGTCATAAGCTCTTCGGTTGTCACATCAGGGTTGTCGATCAACATGCAGGTCGCGTCAATGACCTCACAGAGGTTATGTGGCGGGATGTTGGTGGCCATACCGACCGCGATACCAGCACTGCCGTTGGTGAGCAGGTTGGGGTAGCGCGCCGGGAGGACTCTGGGCTCCTCGAGAGACTCATCATAGTTTGGGCCGAAGTCGACAGTCTCTTTGTCGAGGTCGCGAAGCAGCTCCATAGAAACCTTCTGGAGGCGAGCCTCCGTATATCGCATAGCAGCCGCACGGTCGCCATCGACGGAGCCGAAGTTTCCGTGACCATCAATGAGGGGGACCCTCATCGAGAAGTCTTGAGCCATTCGGACCATGGTGTCGTAAACAGCCGAGTCGCCATGTGGATGGTACTTACCGATGACTTCACCAACGGTCCAGGCTGACTTCTTGTATGCCCGTCCGGCAGTCAGGCCCGACTCATTCATGGCGTAGAGAATGCGGCGGTGCACCGGCTTGAGTCCATCCCTCACATCCGGCAGCGCGCGAGCCACAATGACACTCATCGAGTACTCGAGGAAAGAGTCTCTGAGCTCTTTCTCAATGTCTATCGGGAGAATTGTGCTACCCGTCAGATCCTCAGTCACTTACAGCACTCCTTGTTGTCTCATGGTGCGAACTGACAGCCACGCCGCCATACTCACAAAAAGCAGCCCGAAGAAGATCATGATCGACCCGCCGACGAAAGCGGTTGCCCCATTCTCTCTCCCGGCAATAATCCCGGTCACACCCCACACGGTCAGCACGAGACCGATGATTCCGACGATCAGGGCGAAAACCAACCCTATCTTCCAAAGGCTGTCATTCGTCCTCGGTTCCTGCTGCTTCAGTTGTGATAAAAGCATCTCCGTTTGTGGAGGTAGTTCCTTTTCTTTGGGGCCACGTTCAACACTCTCCCCTGTCGGGGATTGGGCCCGTTCCTCATGCTTGGCGGGAACCACAGCCTTCTCAGGAGCTACTGTGTTCTCCAGAGACTGCAGTGCCTGTTCAATCGCCATATCGTCTTGCTTCACAACTCGTTTTCTAGCCAGATCCTCGAACTGGTCCTTCTCCCAAGGGGGAGGCTCGAATGGCTTTGGTGTGTTCCGGTCGCCCATCTCCCCTACCATTTCGCCGTTCGCTAAATATCCAGGAACCTGACGTCTTTAGCGTGATGCTGGATGAACTCTCGCCTCGGCTCCACTTGGTCGCCCATGAGATCACTGAAGGCGATCTCTGCGCCATATGCGTTGTCGTCATCGAGTGTGACCCTGAGAAGAGTCCGCTCTGCCGGGTCCATTGTTGTCTCCCACAACTGCTCAGGATTCATCTCACCAAGACCCTTATAGCGCTGCAGTGAGTACTTCTGGCCCTCTTCATAGCGAACGAGGATCTGCTGGAGCTGGGCATCGGTGTACGCATACTCATGCTTCTTGCCGCGAGAGATCTTGTAGAGCGGAGGCTGTGCGATATAGACGTAACCCTTCTCGATCATCTCCCGCATATAGCGATAGAAGAACGTGAGGATCAGGCAGCGGATGTGGGCCCCGTCGACGTCGGCGTCAGTCATGATGATCACCTTGTGATAGCGGGCCTGTGTGATGTCGAACTCCTCGGCGATACTTGTGCCTAAAGCGGTGATCATCGCCTGAATCTCAATTGAGCTGAGAGCGCGGTTGATTCCAGCCTTCTCCACGTTGAGAATCTTACCTTTGAGTGGGAGGATCGCCTGGAATGACCGATCGCGCGCCATTTTCGCCGAACCACCGGCCGAGTCGCCCTCTACCATATAGATCTCGGTGAGCTCGGGATCACGCACCGAACAGTCGGATAGCTTCCCGGGCAGTGTTGATGATTCCAGTAGCCCTTTTCGGCGAGTGAGCTCTCTTGCTTTTCGGGCTGCCGCACGCGCCTTGGCCGCCTGGGATGCCTTGGTCACGATCATACGAGCAGGCTTGGGGTGCTCCTCGAGATACTCGGAAAGCGCCTGCATAACAGATGATTGCACAAGGCCACGAATCTCTGTGTTGCCTAGTTTGGTCTTAGTCTGTCCTTCAAACTGAGGATCCTTGAGCTTTACAGAGATGATGGTTGTCAAACCTTCTCGGATGTCTTCGCCTGAGAGGTTTCCGTCCTTCTCTTTGAGGATTCCCTGCCGGCGCGCATATTCGTTGATTGTTCGCGTGAGCCCGTTCTTGAACCCCTCGAGATGTGTGCCACCCTCGTGGGTGTTGATGTTATTTGCAAAAGCCAACACTGAATCCGCGTAACTGGTGTTCCACTGCATGGCCACCTCAACGTGACCCTCGGCGGCCTCAGTCTCAAAGTAGATGATCTTGTTGTGAACCGTTTCCTTCTTCTCATTGAGGAACTTCACGAAGTCGACGATTCCGCCTGCGTATTTGAACTCTTCTCGACGGGGCTCGAGTTCACGCTCATCCACTAGGACGATCTTGAGGTTTTTGTTCAAGAATGCCGTCTCACGCATACGTGTCGCCACGGTCGTGAAATCAAATTCAATCGTTTCGAATATATCGGTATCGGGCCAGAAGGTGATCCTTGTCCCTGTCGCCTTTGATCGACCAGTGGCCTCCAAAGAAGCCTGCGGCTTGCCGTATGAGTAGTCTTGAGTCCAAATCTTGCCTTCGCGCTTGACTTCAACCTGAAGTGCCGACGAAAGCGCGTTGACCACAGAAACACCCACACCATGAAGTCCACCAGAGACCTTGTATCCCTCTCCGCCGAACTTGCCTCCCGCGTGGAGCACTGTTAGAACAACCTCAACAGCTGGCTTTCGGTGTTTCGGGACATTGTCCACAGGAATGCCGCGACCGTTGTCTACAACTGTCACGGAGTTGTCTGTGTGGATCGTTATCTCGATGGTGTTGCAGAAACCTGCAAGAGCTTCGTCCACTGAGTTATCCACGACCTCATAAATAAGGTGGTGGAGTCCTTTTGGGCCAGTGGAGCCGATATACATTCCCGGGCGCTTGCGAACCGCTTCAAGGCCTTCAAGAACTTGGATGTCCTTGCCTGAATACGTGGAACCGGAACCTTTGGCCACGATTACTCCTTCATGACGAAACATGGAAATATGTGGGGGAGAACGGGCTCCACAAGATGTTGTGTTCCCTCATTGAATATTAACACAATCAGTGGTGTACCGACATCATATATAGCCCTGAAACGCCGCGTATGCTCGCCTAAGGCCCCTTGAGTGTTTCCTCGGCCTTTTTCCTCTCCAACCCAGCAACAGTGGCTCTTATGGCGGCTTCGCGAAGTTTTTCGTTCTCTATTACCGACGCGCTGTGCTTCACTTGCTCTAATTCGGCTGTTGTCAAAGGAACCAGTGGATGTTCGTCGCGCGCATAGAAATTCTTGGTCTCCTCAGCTCTTGCCTCTTCTGTGTCCCGTTGTTTGATTCTCGAAGAAACAGCGAACCTGATAGATGTGACTAATTCCTCACCAATGACTGAATTGACGCGGGACATCATATCTTCTGACATCAACGAGAGCTCATTGGCCCAAGCGGCGCTATCCACAAATATGAGCATCTCTCCGTCTTTGAGCCCAGCCCCCATGCTATGTGTGGCGATTTTGGGCCCAACAACCTCTTCCCAGGCGCCCACAGCTCTGGCTTTGGGTAGATTCCCAAACCGGTCAAGGCGTTGAGTGAAAGCACTGAGGGTCTCCTTGAGAGAGCGATTCTGCCCCCTCATGAAAGATCGACCACCTGTGCTCGAGAAAGCAGCTCATCATCGAAATAGCCGATGTTGGTGGTAGTGAAGACCGTCTGAGCTTTCAACCCAGCAACACGGGCGAGTTGTGTGCGACGAGAACCATCCAGTTCCGACATAACATCATCAAGAAGAAGAAGGGGGGCTACCCCAGCGACCTCTGAGATAACCTCCACCTCGGCCAATTTCCATGCGAGAGCGACCGTTCTCTGTTGTCCCTGGGACCCGAATTCTCGTGAAGGACGGCCGTCGATCAGAAAGAGGATGTCGTCTTTGTGGGGGCCACATAGTGTGGTCTTTCTGGCTCTTTCTTCAGAGGCCATCCGGTTTGTTTGTTCTTGAATGGCTCTTCCTACTTCTTCCTCTTTTGTGGGGTCAACTGCCGAGGACGACCATGGAGTTAGATACTGTATTTCAAGGCTCTCTCCGCCTGTTAGTTCGTTGTAGATACCCTCGGCGTGTTTCTTAACCTTGCCCACAAGCCTCGCTCTGTGGCCTGTGAATTTCCCCCCCAGAGCCACAAGTGTGGTGTCGAAGGAGTGGATAAGGGTTTCCTCTAGACCATTCTTAAGTGCGCTATTTCGCTGCCGAACAACCCGGGAGTACTCTTTACGGAGAGACTCGTAGACGGCGGAAAGTTGTCCCCCAAGGGCGTCGACGAGAAGCCTTCTGTTTTCTGCTGGCCCTTTTACAAGAGATAGATCATTGGGAGTGAACAAAACGGAAGGAAGTATTCCTTTTACTTCTGAGACCCGTTTCTTCCGAGACCCGTTGACCTGATAGTCGCGTTTCCCGTTTTCTTGGTCGACAGTGAGACTGATCTCCACCACTCTGCCTACACCCTCCGCGGAGAGGGTGATTCTAGTAGAACCTTCTCCCCAGGTGATGAGGTCTCTCCATGTGGGTCTCCGGAAAGACTCCGCCGCAGTCACCAACTCGAGTGCTTCGATGATGTTTGTCTTTCCCACGGCGTTTCTTCCCACCAAGACAGTAATTCTTGGGTCAAGAGAAAGAGTAAGGGATTGATAGCTTCTGAATCTCTCAATCTCTATCTCGGTGACTATGAGGTCTGCCGCCACTTTTTATCCAAGACGAACTGGCATCAGGAGATAAAGGAATCCTTCGTCTCCTGAAACTTTGAGGACCCCAGGCTTAAGTGGACTGACTATCTGCACTACCACGTCTCCATCAGGAGCAGAGAGAAGGCCATCTGTGAGAAATGTGTGATTGAAAGCTATCTCAACATCCGATCCTTGTGTATTTGCCATAAGGTCTTCGGTCGCTGTTCCCACGTCCTGGGTGGTAGCAGAAAGGGAGACTGTCTGATCTTCCGTTGCCACTTTGATTCTCAGGGGGGTGTTCTGTTGAGCCATCAACGAAACGCGTTTCACTGTATCTATGAGTTCGTTTCTTGAAATTGAGAATGTTGTTTCTGTTTCTTTTGGGATGAGCTGGCGATAGTTAGGGAAGTTTCCTTCTATTCTGCGTGTGATGAAGACTGTGTTCTTGAAGGAGAACACAACCTGGTTCTCTGCTACTCCCAAAGAAAGAGCATCTTCAAGAGAGGCCATCTTCACGGCTTCATCCAGCGCTTTTCCAGGAAGAACCACTTCGATGTTCTCTCCTATTGGATTCTCAATATTTACTTCTCGAACAGACAGCCTATAGGAATCAGTCGCCACCATTCTGATCAGGGTCTCTTCGACTACAAGAAGAACGCCTGTAAGAATTGGCCGAGTTTCATCCTTACTCACGGCTTTCAATACCTGTTTAGTCATTCCTGAGATAACGCCCAAAGGAAGGTTGATCGTCTTATCTACCGATATCTCAGGGAACTTAGGGAAGTCTCCTGCCGGAAGTGTGTGGAGGGTGAAGGACGCTGTTCCGCATTCGATAGAAGCAGAGTCCTTTTCTATGATTATCGTTATTGCTGCTTCAGGGAGAGAACGGATGATATCAGTGAGAAGTTTCCCAGGGAGAACTGCTTGCCCTTCTTCTTCAACTGATGCTTTCAAGGAATTCTTGATCGAAACCTCTAGGTCTGTTGATTGAATGATTACATTCTCTCCTTCTGCAATAAACAGAAGGCCGGAGAGTATCGGGAGAGTAGATCTGGAAGACAGCCCTTTCCCAACGATAGACAAGGACTCAAGAAGCTCACCTCGGGCGACATTGAATCTCATTACTAATAGTCCTTTCTATCTATAAACCTAATAGTCATAACAGTAAGGGGTGTGGATACTGTGGAGAACCCCTGTTTTCCCAGTTGAACCATGGTGTATCCATTGTTGAATTCTTGTGGGGAGTACTCCCCTACTTATACACACCTTCCACAACCCAACTCATCTTTCAACAAAGGTCTTCTCTTATCAACAACAAGAGACACAACTAACACACAGGTTATCAACACCACATAATTAGCTCTTCTGCTTAATTTCGTTAGTAAGTGTCTGTATCTGGTTGTAAACCTCTCTTTGTGCAGTGATCATCTTTCGTATCTTCGCTGTTGCGTGCATGACAGTAGTGTGATCCCTTCCTCCAAATTCAGCGCCGATTCGAGGGAGTGAGAGATCTGTGAGTTCTCGAGCCAAATACATGGCGATTTGACGGGGGTACACAATTGACTGAGATCTCTTTCCTCCTACAAGCTCCGCGTGGCTAATTGAATAGTATTTGGAGACTTCTCTCTGGATGACAGCAACAGAAACAGGGCGTATTCCCCTTTCTGGAAAGATATCTTTCAAAACCCCTTTAGCTAGATCAAGATCCACGGTTCTTCTTGTAAGAGAGCTAAAAGCGAGAACTCGGATCAAAGCACCTTCAAGTTCTCTGATATTCGAAGAGATTCTGTCGGCCACAAACTCAAGAACATCATCAGGTATATCAAGGCGATCGGCTTCCACTTTTCTCTTAAGGATGGCGATTCGAGTTTCAAGCTCCGGAGGCTGAATATCTGTGATCAAACCCATTTCAAATCGGCTTCTAAGACGATCCTCAAGAGTAGCTATATCTTTTGGGGGTCTATCAGAAGAAAGAACAACCTGCTTCCCTGCCTGCTGAAGGGCGTTGAATGTGTGGAAGAACTCCTCCTGTGTTCCTTCTTTGCCTTTAAGAAACTGAATATCATCCAACAAGAGAACATCGTTCGTGCGGTACTGCTTTCTAAAACCCTGGATACGACTCTTGTCGCGAGCGCCAATCGAATTAATGAAGTCGTTAGTGAACTGTTCGGTGGACACATATTTAACCTTCATATGTGGGTAGCTTTGTTGAACATAGTGCCCAATTGACTGAAGAAGATGGGTTTTTCCGAGACCTACCCCTCCATATATAAAGAGAGGGTTATACGCCCGTCCGGGAGTCTCTGCTACCGCTAACGCGGCGTGATAAGCGAACTGGTTTGAAGATCCCATTACGAACGAGTCAAAGGTGTACTTCGCGTTGAACTGGCCCTCCGAGGCTGCCTTGACCCGTTTTTGTTCAACCTTCTCTATATCCGGGAGAAGGACCACCTCTTGAGGTTCTGGAGCTTCTTCTTCAATAGCGGGAGTTTCACCAGTGATAGTGAACTTCACTTCAATCTTGGAACCGGTGACCTGTGCCAGAGCCGATGTCAACAACCCCGCATATCGAGATTCAAGCCAATCTCGTGCGAAGTCGTTCTGTACACCAATGGTGAAACTCTCTGTCGTGATCTCAACAGGAGTCGTGTGCTCAAACCAAGTCTTGAATGTTGGCGTGTTGAGTTCTGACTTCACAACACCCAAGACATCAGCCCAAATAGTATCGAGATCGCTCATATAGACATCCTCTTCTTAAACACCAAGATCACCCTCGGAACAACTCATCAAGATATCTGTGTCCTTTTTGAGTGAGAATCCGCTTGCCGGAAGAGTCAGAGAGGATGAATCCTCCCTCTTCCAGTGATGCCAGATCTCTGTGTGCAGTGGATAACCCAACAGCCAATTCGTGGGCTACAAGGGTTGGTCCAGCCTCCCCTGCCTCCATTACCAAAGAAAGAACCTTCTTTTGTCTTGTTGATAAAAGAGCGGGGTCATCCCTATATAGAGCCTCTCCGGTCGAGGAAGAAGGGTCTATAGGATTTGGGTGGCTACACGAGAGTGTGACTACCGTTCCAATCCCAAGGTTGTCTTCTATACAGAGGTCTCCCCCAGAGTGAGATAGATATTCGCTCACAATAGGCAAACCAGAGCCAACTCCTCTGATGTGATTCTTCATTCTCTGTGTTGCTGTGGTGAAGCCAGGAAGACACGCCTTCCTCTTGTCTGGAATCCCGGGTCCTTGATCTGCGAACCGAATGGTCCCCCCGTTATCCATGATGGAAACGACAGGCTCCTTGAAGTCGGCGTGAATGAGGTTCTCAACGACTTCTCTAATAGCGGTGTACGGAATACCTCCACCCATATCTCGAGCCAGGGAGTATGTCTCTGTGGAAACCGATTCAATGAACATGGTTGGATCCGCGGACTCAACTGGTACTACCCGGGGGGCTGCGAGGGGTGAGTCGTAGATGGCAATTCGAGCTTGTGCTCCTGCCTGAGGAGATGTGGTGGTTTGTATATCCGTCGCCATCGGCGCGGACATGAATTCACTACCAACCGACTCAAAAAACGGTTTCATAACTCCACTGCTTTCCAGAAAGACGCCTGCTATCCACAAACTTTTCAACAACTTCGCGAGACCCACTCATTGAAGAAACACCTGTTCTCGCCCGTATCCACCGCAGGAACCATAGTCTTGGTCGGACTCTTTGAGATGCCCCCACCTGCGGTTTCTTTGACTATCCACACAACTTTCCACAATTGTGGAAAACCACCCTCAACCATTCCTTGATTCCTGGGAAACACCCCTGCTTACAGGCATTCAAGGCGTTTTCGACAGCTTCCATGGGGACAACTCTTTGACTCAGGATCTCAAGACTGTGGAAATGTGTGCCGTTGATGTGAAAAGGAATCACACACTGTGGATAACATGGCTTCCCAGAGGAGGACCACCACGGGAGAGACGAGGCAAAACAGCTTATGAACAGGTGTTTTCAAGGTCAAATTTAGCAAATGTTAATCTATTTGAACCGCGCTAATAGTATCAAGAGACCAATAGGGAGAACAAACTCTCAAGAGGAGTTATCCACAAAGGTTTCATGCTTCAATCCTCGGTTTTCCACAGTATCCACAGATTGCAGACAATCTAGGTTGTTTCTCGTGTTCACCTTCAGTTTGGTGGATTTGCAGGTTCGGTACGCTTGAGATGGCCCCCTTCTTAAAACATTCGTTTGACACAGACATCACTCGTTTATATAATCGTCGGGCTTTGCCCCCGACAAACGGTCGGGAGGCGATCGGAGGAACAGTGAAGCGTACATACCAGCCAAATAATCGGAAGCGCAGCAAGACGCATGGCTTCCGCGCACGGATGGCCACTCGTGGTGGCCGACGCGTACTTGCCAGTCGGCGACGCAAGGGTCGCGCGGTTCTCAGCGCGTAGTCCCTTTCACCCATAAGGGGTGAGGTCCGGTGCGTAATACTCTCAAGTCACCGGGAGACATCGACAAGCTATTCAGTCTCGGGAAGCGTATCGCAGACCCGAATCTTGTGCTGCTCTATAGAAGAACACCGGAAGAACGCGGCCTCGACGGCCGCGTTGTTTTCGTTGCAGGCAAGAAGACCGGCGGCGCGGTGTTCCGTAATCGCGCCAAAAGGGTGCTTAGGGCCGCTGTAGGGCGCAGGGGTGGCGTGTGGCCTGGCTACGATGTCGCTTTGATCGCGCGAAAAGGCACCCCTTCAACTAACCCAAGCCAACTGGACGCGGCTCTTAGGCGTCTGTCGCAGAGGATTGCAGGGCGCTCAACATGAGACGAATCCTCATATTCATCATTCGTGGCTATCAAGTTCTCCTCTCCCCGCTCTTCCCCCCTAGTTGTCGATTCACGCCAACATGTTCGGCGTATGCGATAACATCTGTGGAACGATATGGTGTAGTGCGGGGAGGGTGGCTCGCGGTGAAACGTGTTGCCCGATGTCATCCTTGGAACCCTGGGGGCTTCGACCCGGTTCCATAATCTACTTAGAAGCATCGATCCATCACCTTGTGCCACGCACTCGGTGTTGACGGATATAGGGAGGCACCAACTTGGCTAGTATCTGGAACGGATTCCAAGACGTGATATTTGAGGCCCTACAGTGGCTTCATGGAATCGTTGGCGACTGGGGTGTAGCGATCGTTCTCCTGACGGTCCTTCTGCGCCTTGCGATGATTCCCCTGACAGTGAAACAAACACGCTCCATGTATGAGCTCCAACGAGTTCAACCAAAGATCAAAGCCCTTCAGGAGAAATACAAGAACGATAAAGAGAAGCTGCAAGAGGAGACACTTAAGTTCTATCAGGAAAACAAAGTGAACCCATTCGGGGGCTGTCTACCGACAATTCTCCAGATGCCTGTGTTTTTTGCCCTGTTCCGTGTTCTTGGAGGAACTCCCGAGAAACCGGGGCATCTTCTGGAATATCTTGCCTCCTTGCCAGTGGCAGAGCAGGCGGCCGCAAAGTCCTTCTGGATTATTCTTCCAGACCTTACCCTTACTCCTAGCGCTATGTACTCTGCGGAAGGCCTTGTGGCGGCTCTCCCCTATCTCGCTTTCGTTGCACTGTTCGGTCTAAGTGTGTGGTTGCCACAGAAGCTTATGCCCGCCACAGAGAATCAGCAGGTCAACATTGCTGGATTCATGGCGATCATGATGCTCTACTTCGGGTGGATCTCCCCCGCCGGTGTCCTGATCTACTGGGTCACCTCAAGCCTCATTGGTATCGTTCAGCAGCAGGCGCAGACTCGCCTGTATTCCAAGAAAGAGGAGTAAGTATGAAACGAGAGGCTGTTATTGAGGCCGCAAGCGTTGAGGAAGCGATAGACGCGGCGCTTGAGGAGCTGGGTGTACAGCAGGACGCTGTTGAGTATGAAGTCGAGTCTGAGCCTGGCCGGAAGATGTTCGGATTGGGTGGAGACAAAGGCGCGCGGGTCCGCGTCTGGCTCAAGGAGGGCTTCGTTAAGGAGATGGAAACATCCGAAGAGTCTGACGAAGTCTCTGATGATGTAGACGACGTGGCGCCGCAGCCTCGCGTTGACGGGATCGCAGAAACTCCAAGCGACTTGAGTGATGAGGAGTTGGACAAGGTTGCCGATGAGGCTGTTCTTGTCATTCAGACGATAGTTGGCGCTTTCGGCCTCGAAACCTCTGTTGAAGAGTATGAAGGTGACGAGAATGAGTTGATCCTAGATGTGGTTGGTTCCGATCTGGGGGTTCTTATTGGGCGTCACGGTAGGACCTTGGACGCAATGCAGACCCTCGTCTCTGCTGTTACCAACCGTCGCCTCGGCTTTCGGTATCCAGTATTGGTTGATGTAGAGGGATACCGAAATCGCCGAAGAGTGAAGCTTGAGGAAATCGGCCGACGCGCCGCCGATCGAGTGGGACGTAGCGGTGAGCCAGTCAAACTGCGTCCGATGAGCAGTTACGAGCGAAAGATGATTCACATGGCACTTAGGAACGATCAACGCATTACCACCTCCAGTGAAGGCGAAGAGCCCTTCCGCCAGGTGGTTGTAACCCCTAGGTAGTAGTCTCCAGAAACACTGTTTGTTCAAGGCGGGCCTTCGGGCCCGCCTTTTTTGTGTGAAGTTGGCCACTTCCGCGGGCTCGTGACGAGAACCGGTGTGTCAGGAAGTCTTGTCGCTGTTCCGCGTATACGGCCATCGGTGTTTCACGTGAAACACTTCCATCGCGTACATTCGGTCGAAGGCGCGCGGTGAGCCGTAGATTCCCACAATTCAGATTCAGTCGCTAGGGGCCCTGTCCGTGTATCCTTCAGGGAGAAGACATATCAAGTGATGAATGTTTCACGTGAAACATCCTGTAGAATGAGACTGATGTTTCACGTGAAACCTGGAGGTAGCGCTTCAATGGATGAAGCACAGCAGAGTGATATTAAGAAACACATGCAGGTACTGGGGGTTTCGCTGTCCGCTCACCAACTCTTGGTGCTCCAGAAGCACATGGAAGCCGTTATTTCGGCAAACCTCGCACTGAACCTGACCCGTATCACGAAACCCTCGGATTTCGTGCGCCTACATATTCTTGATTCGATGTTCGTGTTACCGGAGGTCAACGCGGCGCCGGCCGGCCGACTTGCTGATATAGGGGCAGGGGCCGGATTTCCTGGTATACCACTTGCGGTTGCCTCGGAACGTCAAACAACATTGATAGAATCGGTGGGGAAGAAGGCGGACTTTCTTTCCACTGCTGCTGAGGTACTGGATCTATCCGCAACCCTCACTGTCTATTCTGGGCGATCTGAGCAGCTCGCGCTCGAGAACCCCCACTCATTCGCTGTGGTGATAGCGCGCGCTGTGGCGCCTTTGCCCTCACTTATTGAGTTGGCCACTCCGCTTCTAGAGCTGGGCGGCGTGTTCATTGCTATGAAGGGCAAGGTCGACCACCAGGAACTGAGATCCGGCAATGAAGCGGCTGCGCAATGCGGACTGAGCCCGGTTTCCGACCGCTCATATCGTTTACCGGACGGTGGAGAAGAACGCAGGGCAATTGCGTACTCAAAAACGGGCAAATCCAGCATTAATCTTCCACGTCGGCCTGGTATGGCGAGAAAGCGACCAATCGCCTAAATTTGCCTCTGTTCTCTCTCGCGGCCTTCACCTATACTCATGTGGTCTGTGTTGTCGGTGTTGTCACACGAGAGGGGATTGCGTGGTCGTTGATAACGGCGCAGCAGCTGCCGGAGAGCATACACCCAAGATCCTTGCAGTGGTAAACCAGAAGGGTGGGGTTGGCAAAAGCACTACCTCTGTCAATCTTGCCGCATGTCTCGGCGAACTTGGCAGGAAGGTTCTGCTTGTTGACTTGGACCCCCAGGGGAATACCACTTCCGGATGGGGCCTCAATCGTAACCAGCGAGAGACCTGCATCTATAATGCGCTGCTTGAGAATCTGCCCCTGAGCGCGATCATAGAGCCAGTTGAGGTCGAACATGTGTTCGTGGTTCCAGCAACAATTCAGTTGGCCGGAGCAGAGATTGAGCTCGTTTCAGCCTTCAGCAGGGAGACAAAACTCAAGGAGATCCTAGCGACCGTCCAAGATGAGTTTGATTTCATTATCATCGACTGTCCCCCCTCGCTGGGACTTCTCACCATTAATGCCCTTACCGCGGCCCAAGGGCTGCTGATTCCTATTCAGTGCGAGTACTATGCACTGGAAGGACTTTCCAAATTGCTGGATAGTTTCCGTCTCGTCAAAACACACCTCAACCCAGGGCTCGAGGTATTCGGCGTGGTCATGACCATGTTCGATGTCCGTACCCGTCTCTCACAACAGGTGGTCGATGAGGTCCGAGATTTCTTTGAGAATAAGGTGTTCGACACCCTTATTCCCCGAACGGTACGGCTTTCCGAAGCGCCGAGCTTTGGGCAGCCTGTCACCTTGTATGACTCCTCCGGCAAGGGTGCCGATGCCTACAGAAGCCTAGCGAAGGAAGTGGTGGATCGTGTCTAAGCGAGGTCTGGGGCGGGGCCTGTCGGCGCTGATCCCCAATGCGGGTCAAGAGGAGACACAGGAGGGGCACGAACTCCCAGTCGAAATGATCGCCCCCAACCCGAATCAACCGAGAACCGATATTGATGAGGACAAGATTTCGGAGTTGTCCGATTCGATCAAGAAGGTTGGCGTACTGCAGCCCATCATTGTGCGACCTCACGGTGAGGATTATCAGATAATCGCAGGTGAGAGGCGTTGGAGGGCCGCCCGCGCCGCGGGTCTGGAAACTGTCCCTGTGCGGGTGCTTACCTCAAGCGAGACGGAGTCTCTAGAGATCGCGCTCATAGAGAATCTTCAGCGCCAGGATCTCAACGCGATGGAGGAGGCCAGGGGCTATCGGCGTCTGCTCACTGAGTATCAGATGACTCAAGCTGAGCTCGCCGACAAAGTATCAAAGTCCCGTTCCACTATCACGAATGTGCTTAGACTCTTGGATCTGCCCGACGAGGTCCAAGAGTTGGTATATAAGGGGCTCATCTCACCGGGACATGCTCGTGCGGTCCTTTCGGTGCCCGATGAAGAGCTTCGAACGACATTGGCCCAGAAGGTCATCGATGGTGGTCTGTCAGTACGGGAGACAGAGAACCTAGCTCGTCTCTTCGCCGCAGGTCAGACTGAGAGAACCCCGCGTCCCGTGTCGCCGAAATCGTTCAAAGTCGCGGCACGAAAACTCAGGCGTCTGCTCGGGACCAACGTGAGGGTGAAGCTCACTCCCAAGAAAGGCAAGATAGAGATCGACTTCCAAGGAGAAGAAGAACTCGAGCGCATCTTCCGCTTGCTGACCGAAGGGGATATTCCGGTCGAGTCTGTGGGGGAGGAGGACTAATGCGTGAAAGAATGGAATATTTTGCTATAGGCGCGTTGACCGGGATGCTTGCCGGCGTAGTCGTCGGGCTTCTCTTCGCTCCAGCGAGTGGGGCAAGGACACGCCGCCGTCTCGCCGATGAGGCACAGCACGCGGCCGAACTTGCCCGCGATGTTGCCGAGCGGGCAGAGCGGGCTGCGGAGGTCATCGGTGGAAGGGTCGACCATTATCTTGGCCGCGACGAAGAGGTCGCGTGGCGCAAGGTCAAGGAGATCCGTGAGGGCGTCCAAAGGTATACACGCGCCCAGATGTCATCCTGATGTCAGTACGGCATGAGATGCTCAATCCCTGAGAAGGGGAGCCCATGCCACTGACACTCATAACCGGTCGCGCTAATGCCGGAAAGACCGGCCGCGCATACGGAATTCTAAGAGAGGCCCTAGCTGCCGGCGAGCCGGCGGTACTCATCGTCCCCAATCATATGGATGAACGCAGGGCTCGGCGTGAGTTGGGCCGCGAATATCCCATTGGTCTCCGCATCCAGACGTTCGACAATCACATCTCATCGCTCTGGGAGAGTCTTGGCGATGGCCGACGAATGATCACTCCAGCTCAGCGGACGCTTCTGGCCTCTGCGGCGGCACGCTCTGTTGAGGGCGCGCCACCGGGGCTCAGCGGCCTTCTCGAGGATCTTGTGCGGAAACTGGCTGATGCTGCGGGATCTTTTTGGCGGGATGCATCATGCGGCGGCATGTTGGGGCTTGCGGTCTCTGAGTACCTCCGTTTGACCGCTGAGCAGGAACTGCTCGAGCCGGGGGAGGGATTCGGGGTTCTCGCTGATCGAGGTGCGCTCCCCCGGACACTTTTGGTTTTCAACCGGTTCTCAGACCTCACCATGGGCCAACAGAGATTCATCCGGTTGACCCACAGAGCGGGAGCATCAGTGGTGGTCTCACTTACCTGGGAGGCGGGATTCCCTGCAACCGCTGTTCTCGATGAGGCAGTGGACGCTCTCTCGGCACTGGGGACACACGAACATCTAAGCACTGATATTTCTGAGCCCAAGGAGCTCGACTTAGTTGAGCGGGGACTTTTCCAGGGAAGAATGGGAAATACTGGCTTTGGTCAGGTCAGAGTTCTTGAGGCAGCTGAGCCCGAAACCGAAGCCGAGAATATCGCCATGTTGTGTCGTGCTTTGGTCGACGAGGGTATCGATCCTGATCGGATCGCTGTCACGCGGCGCACACTGACAGGATCCGTGTCATACCTGACTGCGGCGTTACGTGAGGTTGGGCTGGAGGTTGACGTGGATCGTAGCGCTCGGCCCTCTGAGGCACCTTTGGGCGCGGCACTGCTCTCCTTGTTGTTGTTTGTTGAAACAGGGCGCAGAGAGGACCTGTGTGCGTTCCTCAGGAGCCCCTACTCAGGGATGTCGGCCCAAGAGGCGATGCAGGTCGAGCACCGCTGGCGGTACCGCGTCGTGCGGGATCGCCAGAAGATGGTCGGTGCCGTGTCTAGGGCCGGTGGGCCCGCGGCAGACGCCCTGAGCGCGCTGAGGGCGGCCGACTCACAAGGGTCGCCTGCAGCATGGGAGAAGTTGATCAGGCAGCTGTTCGGCGAGGCCTGGGGATCACCAGGCGGCCCGGTGCCAGAAGCGGCGGCGGATGCAGCAACCCTATCTACGCTGGTTCGTTTTCTGAACGACGCCCAGAACCTCAAGGATGTCCCGGTCAAGGCTCGTGATCTGAGTTCTGCGCTCGTGACCCTGGGGGTGACCTCGCCCGATGTAGAGCGCCAAGGAGCGATACAGGTCATGAGTGTCGAACGTCTACAGGGCCGTCGATTCGACGTGGTCATCATCATGGGACTCAACGCGAGCGTTTTCCCGGCAAAAGGGGACGACGCCATTTCTGGACCTGTGATCAGGCAGTTGTTCGCATCAGTGGGTGTTGAGCCTCCTGTACGCGGAGGGCTTGCCCGGGAACGCATGCTTTTCTATGACGCGATTACCCGACCCCGGCAGCGACTTGTTCTTTCACGAGCGGCTACGTCGCATTCTGGAGAGACACAGCCTTCCGCATTCTGGTTCGAGTTCTTCGACTTGTACCTCTCAGGCGACGATCAAGCAGGTGACCCGTCCGTTCCCAAGGACCTTCTCATTGAGTCGAACCTTAATACACCGCGTCATGAACTGCGCGCGCTGTTGGCGCGGTGCGGCACCAGTGAGGACAAAGGGCTGCTCGTTTCTGATGCGGCCGAGATTGAGCGTCGTGCCCGTTTGGCAAAGCCTGTAGTGATCCACGAGCAGGCGCTCGAGGCGTTGGGCTCAATCTCCTCGTTCTCTCCAAGCGCGCTCGAGACATACACTCAGTGTCCATATCGTTGGTTCTTGGATCGCTATCTGAGCTCCAAGGATGTCGACAGGGATCTCGACGCAAGGGTGAGGGGGTCCGTCGCACATGCGGCGCTCCGCCGTTTTTACCAGGGCCTTGAGGGGGAAACGGGACTTTGCCGGCTTGGAGAAGAGGATCGAGATCTCGCGTGTGAGCAGGCATCTCAAGTGGTGGATGACGTGCTTGCCGATTGGGTTCGTGATGGAGAGATTCCGGAATCCTGGGCGAATCGTCTACGCACAGGAACACGCGTTTGCGTGACGCGTCGTGTGCTTGCAGATACAGCTTGCCTCACAGGATTTCGTCCCTCGCACTTTGAGTGGGATTTCTCTGAGCAGGGACCGATCGATGTCGGGGGACTTCTTCTCAGAGGACGGATCGACAGAGTCGATATCGATGAACGGGGCCACGCGGTCGTTGTGGATTACAAACTCGGTGGGCTCAGTGGCAAAGGGGCTGAGTTTTGGGAGAGAGAAGGACTCCTCCAAATGCCTCTGTATCTCGCAGTTGTCCGCGAGAAGCTCGGTCTCACTCCTGTTGCAGGTCTCTACGCCACTCTGGCCTCTGCGGGAGCCACGAGCCTCAGGGGTGCCTATGTGGCCGATATGGTTTCGGGCGGCGTGAGCGCCTCCGGGAGAACCCAGGACGCGATGGACATAGATGAGTTCGAGCGATTGATCGAAGATGGGCTAGAGCGCGCACGCCGCGCCGCCGACGGAATGCGGGCTGGGGTGATCGATCCGACCCCGGGTTCTTCTTGTGAGTGGTGCGGGTTCGCAAGCTTGTGTCAGGCGGTGCGGGCATGAGTTTCACTCCGAACCCCGAGCAACTTCGGGCAATCGAGTGGGGAGAGAGTGATCTCGCCATCTCAGCTGGCGCCGGTTCGGGCAAGACGGCAGTTCTTTCTCTTCGCGTGGTGCGAGCCGTGACGGACGGAATCGGTGAGCAGGGCCCCCTGGATCTCTCAAGCGTGGTGGCGATCACCTTCACCAAGAAGGCAGCCGGAGAACTGGCAGAACGAGTTCGGCGGGAGCTTGTCTCGGCAGGGCGGTCCGAAGACGCACGCCGGGTCGATGAGGCGTGGATTTCTACGATCGACGGGTTGTGTGGACGAATCCTCCGCCGATACGCATTGGATATGGGGGTGGACCCCCGATATAGAACCGCGTCGACGGTGGACGCGGGCATTCTTTCAGGCCAGGTTTTCGAAGCTTTGGGAGCGTCGGCCTATGCCGATGGGGGAGTACTGGCGGACCTTTTTGATCAATACGAGCCGGATGTACTCAGAGAGGCCATACACGCGGCCTATGGACGTGTTCAGGCCATGGGGGCGACCGTAGGTCAGATAGAGGTAGCCGAGGCGGAGATGAGCGTAGACGAGGCGATGGCCGGCTGCGCGTCGTCGCTTGATGGCCTGCTTGCAGCGATAGGGGAAGCGGGTGGATCCGGGGCAAGCCGAGAGGCCAATCGGGCGAGTGCTGAAGCGAGCCGCTTGCTGCTTGTGTCGACGGCAGGGCTCGAAGGTCTCAACAGGGCCAAGGTTCTCAGAGACGGCCTTATGGGAATCAAGTTCAACGCTCGAGTCGAAGCAGAGCTCGTCAAGCAGGTCAGAAGCGATGTCGAAAAGGTGTTGATGGCAGCCAGTAGTGTGCTGATTCGGCCTCTCGCGGATGCGTTCCTTGAACTGCTCGGACGGTATGAATCCGCCTACAGTGAGGCGAAGAGGGACATTGGTGTTCTGGACTATTCGGATGTGGTCACGCATGTCGCTCGGCTCCTTGCTGAGGATCAAGAAGTCGCAGAGTCGCTGAAGGCCGAGTTCGGGCTGATCATGGTCGACGAATTTCAAGACACCAATGAACTTCGGCTCAAGGCGATCGAGCCACTCAGTCGGAACGACCTCTGCATCGTCGGTGACGACAAGCAGTCGATCTACCGTTTTCAGTTCGCGGACGTGGAGGTGTTCCGTCGTCTCAGAGAGCGAATAGGGGAGACGGTCGAACTTGACCAGAACTATCGGTCCAAGCCTGAGATTCTGGAATTCGTCAATCATGTGTTCGGTTCTCCTGAGTTCTTCAGTTCAGACCTCCTGAAACTCAGGGCCGCACGAAAAGGAGCGGATCAGGTCGCTTGGCCTAAGTCGGGGCCGCGGGTTGAGGTCCTTGAGGTCGAGTGCAATGAGGAGTGGACTGACGGAGCGAGATGCGCCGAAGCAGTTGCAGCAGCCGGTCGCGCGGCAGAGTTGGTGACACAGGGCATCGACCCCGGAGACATCGTCATCTTATTGAGCGGGATGACCAGGGCGGGCGAGTACGCATCGGCTCTGCGGGAGCGCGGGATCGAGGTGCAAGTCGCATCAGGCGAAAGCCTCTCGGATTCGGTCGCGGTGATGCATGTGCGTGCATTTCTTCGTGTCATGGTGCTTCCTAGTGATGACAAGGCCATGATCGAAGTGCTTGCGGGCCCTCTTTTTGGACTGTCGTCCGATGGCCTGGTGGCTCTTCACAGGCACGGCGGGGATGGCTTTTTCACTGCAGCAAGCGAGACGGGGAAGGGCACGATACTTCCAGGCCTCAGTGCGGAAGATACGCAAGTGCTCGATCGCTTCGGGCGTGTGTACGCGGAGATCACTTCGCGTGCTGTTCATGAGCCGGTCTCCGTGGTGATACAAGAGCTGTGTGAGCTCACTGAGTACGACCTCGTTCTGGCGGCAAAAGGGAGCGAGGGAGAGCATGATTGGGCGCAGGTTCTTCGGCTCAAGCGGCTGGCGTCTCAGTGGCAGGAGACCGGATATGGTGGCGTGGGTGGGTTCATTGAGCATCTTTCGGCGATGGAACGCTATGGGGAGAAAGAACCTGCGGGTCCGGCGGCGAGCGTGGGCGGAGCTGTGCGGATCATGAGTATCCACGCCTCAAAAGGGCTCCAGTTTCCCGTGGTCATAGTGGGACGGTTGGGGAGTGATCTGGTGCTCTCGCGTTCCGGGGACATCGTTCTTGAGCGTGTCGACGGTCGCCCGACCTTGGCCATGGTGCCGCCCAAGACAGCGGAGTCGGGTGTAGGAACTCGCGTGACAGCGGTACAGCACGTGCGCGACACCGTTAAGGAGCTTGAGCGCGCAGAAGCTCTACGGCTGCTCTATGTGGCGTTCACCCGCGCCGAGGACGCGCTCATTCTCGTTGGCGCTAGCGTACGAAACAAGAAAGGCCTGTCCACCGAGAAGGGCCTCGGTTTAGTGCTCACTGCTCTCGGTGGCCCCGAGCCGGGCACGGTGATTTGCGGTGCAGCCGAGGTCAAGATCGGGCTGATCACAACGGATGAGATGGAGATCATCTCGGTTCCGTCGGCGGAGGCCCGCGAAAATGAGTTCGGTATTGGAGAAGCGGCTGCGGCACTCGGGGTGACGGAGCGGAGGTGTCGGGCACAGGAACCGTCGGCAAAGGGGTGGCGTCCGGACAGCGTGTCGTATTCGTCGCTGCAGGAGTACGACGACTGCCCGTTCCGGTTCTACGCGGACCGTGTGCTCGGATTGCGACGACTGAGGGCTGTTTCGGATGAAGGGACTCGGGCAACGGAGGTCGGCTCAGCCGTTCACGAGGTTCTGGAACATCTATCAGAGATGAGCCCCGAGACGCTGATCAGAGATGCCATAGATCGACACCGATTGAGCGACGAGGGCGCGACGAGATTGCGCACAGCGATCTCCTCTTTCAGCACCTCCGACTTTGCGTCGCGCCTGGGCAACGCCGACACCGTAGCTCGGGAGGCCAGAATAACGGTGAGCCTTGGTGAGACAGATCTCGTCGGCAGTATCGATGCGGTAGCTTGGGAGGGCGACCGAGCTCTCGTAGTCGATTACAAGACGGGGGAGGATCAGCGTCTCTCCCGTTCGGATGAGCGGATTGAGCACTATCGGCTCCAATCGCAGTGTTACGCCCTCGCGGCGTTTGCTGCAGGGGCGCAGCGGGTTGAGGCGCACTTCATCTTTCTGGAGCAGGGCGCGCAGAGTGTCAGTTTCGATTTCCAGCAGGCTCAAGAGGCCGATATCCGCGCATCCATTGAGCGCAGGATAGAGCTGATGGCCGACGGCGTGTTTCCCCCGCTGAAGGTGTACGACGCTCGGCGATGCGAGGCGTGCCCTGCGTTCGGTTCTCCCTGCAGCATGAAGAGACCCAGGTCGTAGGAGAGGCTCAGTCGTCCTCGAGGCGCTGTTTCAGTTGACCGCAGGCGGCCTCGATGTCCGATCCGCGTTCGGTTCGAATGCTCGCTTCGACACCTACAGCGGCGAGACGGGACACGAATTCGCGTGCACGATCGGGGCCGCTGCGCGACAGGCCCGACCCGACAACCGTGTTCACGGGGATCAGATTCACGTGCACGAGCAGCCCCTGCGCGAACTCGACGAGTGCCCGCAGTTCAGTCTCGGTGTCGTTCTGACCGCCGATGAGTGCGTATTCGAGGCTGGGGCGCCTGCCAGTTCTCGTCGCATATTCCTCAAGAGCGATCCGGAGTTCGGGCAGCCTCGCTCCCTTCACTCCGGGCATGAGCGTGTCGCGGGTCTGCTGTACCGCTGAGTGTAGAGAGACTGCCAGGGTAAACTGCTCGGGTTCGCTGGAAAGCTGGCGGATCCCGCCTAGGATTCCGCAGGTGGAAACAGTGAGATGCCGGGCGCCGATTCCTAATCCATCCTGAGAGTTCATAATGCGCAGCGCGCCTAGGGTTGCGGCGTAGTTGGCGAACGGCTCGCCCTGGCCCATGGCTACTGCGTTTGTTACTCGCACGCCGAAATCCTCGCCAACAAGACGCACCTGGTCGACCATCTCTCCGGCGGTGAGGTCTCGCAGGTACCCGCTCATCCCCGTCGCGCAGAACGAGCACCCCATGGCGCAGCCGACCTGGGTCGAGAAGCACACAGTGAGGCGATCCTTGGTCGGAAGCCCGACGGATTCGACTGACGTTCCATCGGCGAAGCGGAAGAGGTATTTGCGTGTTCCGTCGAGTTTCGATACTCGCCGTGAGGTGATCTCGGGAGTCGTGAGTGGGGCGATCGAGGCCAGGTTCTCCCTGAGCTTCTTGGGCAGATCTGTCATCTCGTCGTACGAGGAGGCCCCACGTTCGTAGAGCCAGCGAGAGAGTTGCGCAGCACGAAAACGGGGCTCCCCGATCGAGTCGAGGAGCCCCGCCAGATTCTGGAGATCATATGACTTGATGTCTGCCATTGCTGCTTTCGATGGTCGAAGCTACTGGTTCTTCAGATCCTTCAGGCCTGCGCGATATCCTTCGCGGTGCTCCTGCTCGTACCGGCCGACCGCGCGGAAGTAGTACGCCACATCGGGGAGACCCTCGTCCTCCGCTGTTGCGGCGAAGTCAGGATACATGGTCTCACACTCGTAGTCCTCGCCACTTGCTGCCTGCTCAACATTGGCTTCGGTCGATCCGTAGCCGCCCATATACGCGAGGTGGCCCAGAGCGTGGGCGGTCTCCTCGGCAGCTGCACGATCGAATGCCTTGAGCACAGACTCCGGAGCGCCTTCGAGTTCAGCGATCCGACGGAACAGCGTGTACACCCGGTTCGCCTGTGACTCACCGGCGAATGCGGCCTTCAGGTTCTCCAGTGTTTTGGTCCCGGCCAAATCTCCCGGACCGTCGTACTCGACGAAGGCGTTCTTTGGCGCGCCGCACACAGGGCAGGACTCGGGGGCGGGGCCGACGTGGAAATAGCCACAGCCTTTGCAGCGGTATCCCTGGATCATGAGCTGACTCCTTTTCTCCCAACACAGTGATGGGGTGTCCCATGGCATCAGTAAGGAAATGTATACCCTCTCGGTCCGCCTCTTGTCAGCAGAAAGTGGCGTGTTGCCACTATTTCTTGAATTTGCGCGCCAGTCGGGTGAGTGTGGGGTAGAAATATACGAATTGGGGCGGCGCTCCGCTCTTGGAAAAATCCCAAGGTATTGAACTCTCGGCGCTACTGCCGAGGAGAGAAGGAGGCTTTCTTGATCTCGGGACGATATCTCTCGCGAATCTTCGTTTTGGCCGTGCTGGTAGTAGTGGTCGGGTCAGTGACGGCGGCTCCGGCCTTTGCACTACCCAGTATCTCGTCGGATGCGTTCCTGCCTGTTGAGGGGTGCGGCTGCCACTCGGGATTCATCGAGTCTTGGAAGGTCTCGATGCATGCCAAGGCGATCACCGATCCGATATATCTCTACAAGCTCGAGGAGGCCAATGAGGCCACCGATGGCGCGCTTGGTCCGTTCTGTGAAGCGTGTCATGCGCCGGTCGCCGTCATGGCCGGGGAACTTCTCGAGGGGGCCACGCTTTCCCAGCAAGGGGGCGAAGGTGTTGCGTGCGATTTCTGTCATCAGGTTACCGGCCGCTCGGATCCTATAGGGAACACCTCGGTTGAGATCTCCGGTGATGGGATCAAACGTGCGCAGTGGGACGATTCGAGATCGCCCGTGCATGAGACCGAGTACTCCCCATTTCATGAGACGGCGGAGTTCTGCGGTTCGTGCCACAACGTGAATCATCCAACAAATGGGCTGGCGCTTGAGGCGACGTACACCGAATGGAAGAACGGGCCGTATGCCGCAGAAGGAATTGTTTGCCAAGACTGTCACATGACCCCTGGACCCGGTGTCACGAAGCCGTATCCGGGTACGGCTGCCGGCGGTGGCCCGCAGAGGGATCACATTTACACCATGACCTTCGCGGGCGGGAACGTCGGTCTTGGCGACGCAGCACTCGCCGAGGAAAGGCTTCAGGCAGCCGCAGAGCTTGAGATCACTGCGCCTGAGATAGTTGGCGTGGGAGAGTCGGCAGAGATCACCGTCAAGACCACGAATGTGGGGGCGGGGCACTATCTCCCCACGGGCCTGACCGAGGTTCGTCAGATGTGGCTCGAGGTCGTTGCGACCACGCCTGACGGCGAAGAGGTCTCGGTCGGGCGGCATGATTTTGGGTCCATCCTGAAAGACGCCGAAGGACGCTCTCCTGTGGAACTCTGGGAGGCCGTCGGTTTCGAGAAGGATGATCGTATCCCGCCACAGGAGAGCGTCGAGGACACATTCGATTTCGTCATGCCTGACGCCGACGAAGTCGAGCTCTCGGCGGTTCTCTACTATCGGTCCGCATCTGAAGAGATGGCGGAAGCTTCTGGAGTTGAGCTTCCCACCACAACGATGTTCTCGATAGATCAGGCGGTGTACTCATCCGATGACGCGGCATCGGATGCGAAGAAGGATACCGATACTGAGTCCGACAGCAGCGACACGACGCTGATGGTCTTCGTCGTGGGAGGGCTGGTACTTGCGGGCATAGTTCTTGTGTTCATCGTGATGCGAGGACGCAGGAGCGCGGCATAGTCTTTTCTGAACCCATCACGGCTGAGTGATCGGGATTATGACGAGGGGGGAGAAAGAGCCTCGACCGGAGACGGTTGAGGCTCTTTCAGTTCTGCTTCGTCTTGGGGCGCTATCAGGATTGCCGAGCGACCGAAGGTCACTCCTCGGTGGGAGTCGTCTCCTCGGACTCTTGCGGGTCGCTAAGACCGAAATCATCGGGCTTGTCGCCCACAGCCATCTCAATATCGAGATACTCGTCGGCACGGTAGAGTCCGATGATGACCACATCGCCTACGGAGGTACGTCGGACTTCTAGAATGAGATCGTCCATGGAGCGGATCCTGGACTCATTGAGAGAGACGATTATGTCGCCCGACTCGATCCCGGCTTTGACCGCGTTGGTCCCGGGCGTCAGTTCTATCACGAGTGCGCCCTCATCGACCGGGTATCCCTCACTCGCGGCGCTGGCTGGAGTCACGTCCGTGCCCACCACTCCAAGGAACGGGTGCTTGACCTTACCGGCGTCGATGAGGTCTCCCGCGACTCGGGTGGCCCGATTGACGGGAACCGCGAAGCCGATGCCCCCGCTGGAGCCATCGCCGGAGTAGATCGCGGTGTTGATACCGATGAGCCGGCCTTCGCGATCAACGAGCGCGCCGCCGGAGTTACCCGGATTGATGGCCGCGTCAGTCTGGATCACGTCGACCAACGGGTAGATGCCTTCGGCGGCGGCTAGACCGTCGGGGAGCGATCGGCCGAGCGCCGAGATGACCCCGCTCGTGACCGAGTGGTCGAGCCCATAGGGTGAGCCGACCGCGACGACCAGCTGCCCCACGAGCAGTTCGCTCGAATCACCGAGATCGACTATGGGCAGTTCAGCTTCGACCTTGATCACCGCGATATCGGTATCAGGATCCGTGCCGATCAGTTCGGCGATGTAGGGCTCACGGTCGACACCCCGCACCACAATGGACGCAGCCTCGTTCACTACGTGATCGTTGGTGATGATGTAGGTGCCGCCGCCCTCGGCGCGCATGAAGGCGACACCCGAGCCGTTACCCTGGAAGGGGACACCCGGGTGGCCGTCTGGCAGACCCTCTGAGTCGGTGACGACCGCCCCGGAGACGTCGATGTTGACGACCGCCTGGACCGCCGCAGCCGCTGCTGCGGAGACTGGTTCATTGGTCTCGGAGGGAAGCACCCTCACGCTTTGAGCGCCGTTGCCAGCAGTCGCCGTGTCACCGTGTGACGCCAGCCATCCGCCGGCGAATCCCGCAGCGCCACCCGCCAGCGCGCCCACGATCAACGCAGCGAAGACGGCTAGGCCTATCGCTGCGCCCGAGCCGCCTGATGAGGGGGTGTTCGTGGGTACCGGAGGTGCCGAGGAAACGAACGGCGCCGGATCCGGTGTGGCATAAGGGATGGGGTTATCTGATGGGGCGGGAGTCTCAGGAGTGACGTTCTCGTCCATGTTTCACCTCTTGTGAGTGCGCGGACCGCAGTCTTGTAGCATCAGCATCTTACCCCCGTACCACCCTCGGTTAGCCTCATTGGCGGGTAAATGCATGGAATCACCACAATCGATACGTGTAGGGAGGCTGATCGGGGGTGGTTGTTCGGGGTCCACTTGCTCGCGTATCCTGCACAGAGCAGGAGGAGTTTCGCGGAGACGACTGAACGAAGTGGGCGTGAAAGTGACTGCAGAAGAGATCACCCAGCAAGAGCAAAACGATGAGGTCCTGTTAGGCGAGGCTGTGAAGGCACGCGCGCCGCTGGCCCCGTTCGTTCTATACGGCCTGACCTGGGTCATTTTCGCGGTTGTGACAATCGTGCTCCTGGGGGATGTCCCGTCGGGGTCCACGGTTGTCGCGCAAGCGGAGTACCCGGGTGTTCTCGCGGCTGCTCTGGCCCTCGCGATCGCCGGACCACTGCTCGCTCTCATCGTTTGGGGGCTCACGTGGTACCGCGCATCAGCAGCCCGGGGAGGATCCATATTCTCGTCGGCTATGTTGAGAGCGGCTGTGGCCCTTGCTGTTGGCGTGGCTGTGTGGTGGGCTGCGCTCACATATGTAGACATGATCAGACTCTGAGGTCTGAAGCTGAGGTCTGAAGCTCTAGCTGAAGGGATCGTCCGTGGGATTCGAGAGTATAAACGTCAAGGCAGGAACACGTGTGGTCGTGCTCATGGGGGGAGACTCCGCTGAGCGCGAGGTCTCACTCAACACGGGTGCTCAGGTTGCAGGTGCTCTGAAGAAGCGCGACCTCGATGTGGTCACAATCGACACAAAAGAGCCGACGTTCATCGCGATGATCCAAGAGGCCGAGCCCGCTGCGGTGTTTGTGTGTCTTCATGGACGTGATGGCGAGGACGGAACCATGCAGGGCCTTCTCGAGCTCCTGAGGATTCCGTATGTCGGATCCGGTGTTCTGGCGAGCGCACTTGCCATGGACAAGGTGATGTCCAAACACTTCTTTGCTCATTCGGGTGTACGGACACCGGACTACGTGGCTCTGAGGCGGGGGGAGCCGTACGATGTTTCTGTGATCACGCGGCGACTTGGCGACAAAACTGTGGCGAAGCCTGCGAACGAGGGGTCTGCCATCGGTGTCACGATCTCACACACGCCCGAGGAACTTCCTGCGGCGATAGAGGCCGCATTCGCGCACGATGACTTGATCTTGATCGAGGCGTTCGTGACCGGCGTCGAGGTCACGGTCGGGGTGCTGGGCAATGATGAGGTCGTTGCACTGCCCACCATCGAGATCGTCGCCGAGCATGAGTTCTACGACTATGATTCCAAGTACGTGTTCGGCATGAGCAAGCACATCATCCCTGCACGAATCTCTCAGGAACTCATCGACGAATGCGAACGACTCGCGATCAAAGCGCACGAGGTGCTTGGTTGCCGCGGCATGTCACGTGCCGACATGATCGTAACAGCCGACGGCGCGGTGGAGATGCTGGAGGTCAACACGATCCCCGGCATGACCAACACGAGCCTTCTTCCGGATGCAGCCAAGGCTGCTGGGCTTGAGTTCCCTCGTCTGTGTGAGGTGCTTGTCGGTCTAGCTCTGGAGCGGTGAGCGAGGGGCCTGGATCATGAGGTCTCGATCGACTCATCGGCGGCTATGAGGTCAAGAATGAAGCGCGCCCCAGAGCTTTCTGTCGCGTCTTCCACCCTGATCCGGCCACCATGGTTCTCAGCGATCGCCTGCACGATGTGCAACCCCAGGCCGACTCCCGGAGGTTTCACCTCGTCTGACCCCAGACGAGTGAATCGCTCGAATATCATCTCTCGCTGGGCCTTTGGGATTCCCGGTCCATCGTCTTCCACCGCACAGATGACATGTCCGTTGTCGCAGTGAACTGAAACGAGGATCGTGCTGTCGATGGGAGAATGCTTCACGGCGTTGTCGACCAGGTTCATCAGGGCCTGACGCAGACGTTTCTCCTCGCCGAGGGTGAGGCCGGCATCAGGGGCGTCCAGTTGTATGTCTCGACCGCATGCCTGTCGGAACCAGGAAACCGTTTCGCGAGCGACATCACTCATGGCTACAGGGCGCAGACTTTCCGGAGCTAGGCCCGAATTTGAGCAAGAGGTGCGCAGGAGATCGTTCACGAGCTCATTCATGTGCTGGGTGGAGCTGCGTGCACCGTCCAAGGCTTGGCGTCGGTGTTCTTCATCCAAGGGCTGCTCGAGCAGGTCGAGGTAGCCCATGATGATCGTGAGGGGAGCCCGGAGATCATGAGCGACGAGCGAGAGAGTCTCTCCGTGGAGAGTCCCGGCGGGGAGCCGAGTTGGGGGCTGTTCGTCGATGCGTGTCGTCTCCGGTGCGTGAGGGAATAGGCGGGCGACGAAGGCTCGTATGCCCGCGCGAGTACTCATTCAGCCCCCCGTTCGTCCTCGACGTCATGATTGTCGGTGAGTATGCCCATATGGATACATGTATTCACAGGACAAGCGGCATTTGTAGCCAGATGAGCGGCCTTGGTCAGTGCGTTTTACTTTGATAAGCGTCGGCCGAACCATTTCTGTATCTCGACACCGATGAATACGAGTACGGAAGCGACCGCCGTGGCGCCGAGCTCGCCAGCACTCAGAGGAGCAGTGCGGAACACGGGGTTCAGGAACGGCACGTAGAGTGTCGCGAGTTGAAGAACGACAGTGAAGAGGATCGCGCCGGCCATGGGGCGGTTGGAGAGCAGCCCCTGATGGAACACGGACTGTGTCTCCGAGCGCAGTGCAAGGGCGTTGCCCAGTTGGCCAAAGCACAAAACCGTGAAGACCATGCTGCGCCAGTGCGCCAGGTCCATGTTCATGGCCAGCGCCAACGCTTGGGTCGCCAGCGTTACAGCGCCGAGCATGCCGCCGATCCAGAGCATGCGCACCGCACGCCCATTGGCGAATGGGCTCTGACGCGGGGGGCGGGGAGGTCTCGACATCGTGCCCTCTTCGGCGGGTTCACTAGCATAGGCGAGCCCCGGGAGGCCGTCGGTCACGAGGTTTATCCAGAGGATATGGATGGGGAGCAGAGGGATGGGGAGCCCAAGGAATGGAGCGAAGAGTACGGTCACGATTTCGCCGATGTTGCAGGATAGCGCGTATGTGATGAATCTGAGGATATTGTCGTAGATGCGGCGACCCTCTTTGACCGCGTGGACAATGGTGGCGAAGTTGTCGTCCAGCAGGATCATGGATGAAGCCTCTTTAGCCACGTCTGTGCCGGTGATCCCCATGGCCACGCCGATGTCGGCCTGTTTGAGCGCCGGTGCGTCGTTGACGCCGTCGCCGGTCATGGAGACGAACTCGCCAATGTTCTGCAGGGCGCTCACGATCTTGAGTTTCTGTTCCGGAGCGACTCGCGCGTAGACTCGGATATCCCGAACGCGTTTTTCAAGTCGGTCGAGCGGCATCTCGGCCAACTCCTGACCCGTGACGACCTCGGTCTTCTCGTGGGCGATTCCGATCTGACGCGCGATGGCCATGGCGGTCGATGGGTGGTCACCGGTGATCATGACCGGCACGATGCCTGCAGAGATACACTGGGCCACTGCAACCGCCGCCTCTGGACGTGGCGGATCCATGAGGCCGACGAGCCCTAGGAATCGCATGCTCTCCTCGGCGACGGACAGATCAGCGGGCAACTCCTTGAACTCCTGCATGGCGTACGCGAGCACGCGCAGGCCATCGCCGGATATCTCATCCACATCGACAGAGAGTTCGTCGCATTCGATGGGCACGATCGAGTCGTTCACATGCTGGTCGCACGAGAGCGCGATGATCCTCTCGGCAGCCCCCTTGGTGAGAGAGATGACGCGTCCATCGGGGGAGCGGTGGAACGTGGTCATGAGTTTGCGCTCTGAATCGAAGGGCAACTCCGCGATGCGGGGCCACGTGGCCTCGACATCCTCTCGTACACTTCCGGCCGACGATGCTGCGGCGTAGAGTGCGGTCTCGGTCGGGTCACCAGCGGCGCCATCCTCGGCGTCGGCGGAGGCGGTGGCATCGGAGCAGAGTGCCATCGCGCGCCAGTACGCTTCCCATAGAGGCCCCGTACCCTCATCGGCTTGTGAGAGCGTGATGCCCGGTATCATGAAACGCTCCGCACGCATGCGGTTGAGCGTGAGCGTACCGGTCTTGTCCGTGCAGATATAGGTGACCGAGCCGAGCGTCTCCACTGCGGGAAGCCGACGGACGAGCGCGTTGCTCATGACCATACGTCGGGCTCCCAGAGCCAGCGTGATCGTTGCCACGGCGGGCAAGGCTTCGGGTACTGCGGCCACAGCGAGCGAGATCGCGATCAGCAGCATAAGGAGCGGGTCGTCGCCCCGAAGCAGTCCGGCGACGAAGACCAGAGCAGTGAGCGCTATCGCGGCGAGCCCCAATTGCCGACCGAATGTCGCGAGACGCTTTTGAAGCGGGGTCTTGCCACTGTCAGCGGTGCGGAGCAGCCCTGCGATCCGCCCGAGTTCCGTGTGCATGCCGGTTGCGACGACCACGCCCTCGCCGCGTCCGTACACCACCTGGGTTCCTCGGTAGGCCATGCACGTTCTGTCACCCAGAGGAGTGTCGATCGAGGCGACGGGGTCCGTGCCCTTCTCCACCGGGAGCGATTCACCGGTGAGGGTCGCCTCGGCCACGCGAAGCCGAGCGCTCTCTATTATCCGGAGGTCGGCGGGAATCACCCGGCCGGCATCCAGCAGTACGATGTCGCCGGTGACGAGCTTCTCGGCGGGGATCTTGATCACTTCGCCGTCTCGGCGGACGAGCGCACTGGCTGCGGCCATCTTGCGTAGTGCCTCCATAGCCCGCTCGGCGCGATACTCCTGGAAGACGCCGATGACCGCATTGAGGATGACGATCACGATTATCGCGATCGTGTCGACGGCTTCGCCAAGGAGACCCGAGATGATCGCGGCTCCAATGAGCAAGAGGATCAGGAAGTCCTTGAACTGCTCCAACACCATGGTGGACATTTTGCGAGACTCTTGCTCGGGTAGGGCGTTGGGGCCCAGGCGCTCCAATCGTGCGGCGGCTTCTGCGGATTCGAGTCCGCCCTTGGTCGCCGCGAAGGCTTCTAGTGATTCAGAGACGGAGGACACATGCCAGGGGGGAGCGTCGGCCTTTCGGATGTCGCGCGTTGCCGTTTCGGTCATTCGGACCCCCCGATTGATTCCTCAGTCTACACCTCTTGAGTTGGCTCAGAGTTCTTTCTTGATTCGCTTCGCGATCTCCTTGCCGGTGGGTGTTGCGGCCAGTCCTCCCCGTGCTGTTTCCCGAAGGGATGGCGGAAGGCTACGGCCCACGAAGGAAGCCGCGTCGACTATTTCATCGAACGGAATTGCGAATTCGACACCTGCGAGCGCCATTTCGGCTGCGGCCAGAGCGACCGCCGCGCCGGTAGCATTGCGAGCAACGCATGGTATTTCCACGAGACCGCCGACGGGATCGCACACCAGGCCAAGGAGACCTTGCAGTGCCAAGGACGCGGCATGCCCCACCTGCTCGGGGGTGCCCCCCATGAGCTGCGTTGCAGCCGCAGCAGCCATGGCGGCCCCACTGCCCACCTCGGCTTGACACCCGCCGGCGGCTCCAGACAGGGTTGCCCGCGCGGCAATCACGCCGCCGATCGCACCGGCTGCGAAGAGGGCATCGACCAGCGAGTCCTCGTCGGCGGAGATGGAGTCGCCCACAGTGAGCAACACTGCCGGCAGAACGCCGGATGCACCACCTGTGGGGGCTGCGACGATGCGACCCATGGACGCATTGACCTCGCCAACCGCGAGGGCCGCGGCGATCGTGTCTCGCAAGGACCCTCCCACAGGTCCCGAAGACGATTCCTTCACGCGTGCGGCGTCTCCGCCGATGAGCCCGGAGCGTGAATGAGCTTGCCCTGAGAGCCCTTGCGCGACGGACTCGCGCATCACGCGAAGGGAGTCGTGCATGGTGTCGGCGATATCCCGCTCCGCGAGTCCCGAATCCTGGGACTCGCGTGACAGAGCTGCGGCTCCGATGGAGCCACGTAGGTTCGCCTCTTTTAGTAGTTCTGTGAACGCCGCGTATGCCACGGATACCCCTCCGTTTCTCGCCAAAAGGGTAGCACGCGGCGCCCACATGGTTGTTGGTCTCTCGGGATATTCGTAGTGAATCGGTGAACTACTTTGACGTTGGCACGGCGGGCGCTAGTATGCTCATAGTAGTTAACTTCGCATATACTAAGCACTAAAGGGACAACCACCAGTAGCCACACTCGCACTCAGGGAGTATCAAGGAGGCGTCGGCATGTTCGCAGGCAATCGAAAGAATCGTGGCCATAGGGGTATGGGTGGTAGGCATATCGCCTCCACCCGCACGCTTGACACCGTTCGCGGCGGCGATGAGTTCGAGGTCGCATCGATCGATGACGACGATGCGCGAGTTCATGCCATCCGCTTCGGAATGGGCGCGGGGTCCAATTGCTCCTGCGTCACCCGCATTCCCGCCGGACCGATCGTTCTCAAGTCAGGGCGCCAGGAGATAGCCGTGGGCCGCAAGCTCGCTCAGCGCATCGCGGTCAAGGATGTACGACGTGCGGGTGCTGCGCGCCTCGCGGCAGTCCATGCCGAGTCCCGTGAGACGTTGGTGGGCTGATCATGGGGGGCCATAACCACGCGACTGCAGCGATCGTCACCCGTCCCGGCGTAGAGACCGTGGTTCTCGCCGGCAACCCGAATGTGGGCAAATCAGTCGTCTTCAACGAGCTCACCGGCGTCTATGTTGACGTCTCGAATTTCCCCGGTACCACCGTTGAGCTCACTCGCGGTGCCATTCAGGGGCGCGAACTCATCGATACTCCGGGCGTTTACGGCGTGTCCAGCTTCAACGACGAGGAGCGCGTAGCCCGGGACGTGATCCTCGGCGCCGACACCGTCATCAACGTGGTCGACGCGGTGCATCTCGAGCGCGATCTCTTTCTCACGCTGCAGCTGGTTGATATGGGTCTGCCCATGATCGTGGCGCTCAACATGGCCGACGAAGCTCGCACACAGGGCGTTGCGGTCGATCGTGATCTGCTCGAGGACCTCCTTGGCGTGCCGGTCATCGAAACGGTCGCCGTGCGTGGTGAGGGAATCCCCGAGCTCGTCTCATCCGTTGATCGCGCGCGGCCCGGCCACGCCGATCAAGAGCTTGAGGCTGACATCGTTGAAATGGCGTCTCGCGTCGGCTCTCGGTCTGAGGCGCTCATGGTTCTCGAAGGCGACGAGACCGTGGCAGCACGTCACGGTATCGAGCCGGGTGCGGGTCGCGAGCGTATCTACACGCGCAGGCGTGCACGGGTCAACGACTTCATCGGCCACGTGGTCTCGGCCACCACGCAAGGGGCCAACTTCAAGACGCGTCTGTCGGCTGCCATGATGCATCCGCTCACCGGTATTCCGCTGCTGGGCGTTCTGCTCGTGGTCATGTACAAGGTCATGGGTGAGTGGGTGGCAGGAGGTCTCGTCGGCGTTCTCGAGGAGACGCTCATGCAGGGCTACTGGGAGCCGCTCGTGCGGGATGTTGTCGGAGGCGTGTTCACGCAGGGGAGCGCGCTCTACACGCTGCTTGCCGGTGAGTTCGGCATGCTGACCATGACGCCGACGTACCTCATTGGTGTGATCCTGCCGCTGGTCACCGGGTTCTATCTGCTGCTCTCTTTGCTGGAGGACACTGGGTACCTGCCGCGCATCGCGGCTCTGGCCGATCGCAGCCTAAACTCGATCGGCCTCAACGGCCGGGCGGTCATTCCGCTGATCCTAGGACTGGGCTGCGTCACCATGGGCACACTCACCACGCGGATCCTCGGCTCCAAGCGCGAGCGTCTCATCGCGACCGCGCTTATGGCCGTCGCCGTGCCCTGCTCGGCGCAGATCGCTGTCATCGCCGCGCTCATGACTGGTGTGGGTCCGGCGTACGCGGCAGGTTACTTTGGAATCCTGTTCGTCATATTCGCGGTGCTCGGGACGATCCTCAACAAGGTGACTCCCGGTGTCTCGACCGACCTGCTGATCGATCTACCCACGCTGCGAGTGCCTCGGTTGGATAACGTGGTGCGCAAGACGGGCATCAAGGTCTGGGGCTTCATGAAAGAGGTCGCTGTCTTCTTCTTGGCCGGTGCTGCCCTGATCTCGCTCCTCCAGATCACCGGAGCGCTGGCGTGGATCCAGACCGCGCTCGTACCCCTCACGGTCTCATGGTTGGGTCTCCCCGCTGAGGCGGCCACCGCGCTCGTCATGGGCTTCGTGCGCCGTGACTTCGGCGCTGCAGGGTTCTTCACCATGAACCTCGCAGCCGGGCAGTTGCTTGTAGCGATGGTCACCATCACCCTGTTCGTTCCCTGTATCGCCAGCATCATGGTGATCCTCAAGGAACGCGGCTGGGCCTATCTCGTCGGCGTGCTGACGGGTTCCGTCTCAATCGCATTCCTGGTGGGCGGCCTGCTCGCACGTGCGTTGGGGGTGGCCTAGATGGCGCGTCTGACGAACACACAGGAGCCGCGACCCGCGTTGCTCACGTGTCCCACCTGCGGACTCGAGACGGCCGACGTACGCTGTCCGCGCTGCTTCACCCTCAAAGTCACGACATGCACGGGTGCGTGCTCCTCGTGCAAGAGTGCGGCATGCGCGACTAACGAAAAGTCGAGCGCGAAGTAGCACCAGCGGGGCCGATGACTGGAGCGATGCTTTGGCTCAGACGGCGGGCACTGCGCGAACGTCAAGCACGCCGTCTGACTCGGCGACGAGCGCGACCGTTACCGCATCGACCTCCACGTCGGTCTCGATCAGCATGAGGGCACCGGCGCCCCGACGTTCGCGGGAAACGGTCATCGACGCGATGTTGACGCCCGCCTCTGCGAGTATCGAGCTCACCGCCGCGATCTTTCCGGGCCGATCGATGTGAGCAACTGCGAGTACCGGCAGGTCGCCGGTGATCTCAACGTCGTAGTCATCGATACGGGTCACCATCACGTCGCCGCCGCCCAACGACGAGCCACGGACCTTCATCGTGGAGCCACCGGGGGCGCTCAGCGTGAGGCATGCGGTGTTGGGGTGTGCCTCGCCCAGATCCACCACCTCGAATGTGACATCCAGTCCGGACTCTCTGGCCAGAGTGAGAGAGTCGCGGATGCGGGCGTCGTCGGGGGCCATGCCCAGCAATCCTGCAACGAGGGCGAGGTCCGTGCCATGGCCGCTGCCGGTCGACGCGAACGAGCCATGCAGTCCGATGTTCGCCGCCGAGATCTCATGACCGAACACGGCTCGGGCCAGCGAACCCAAACGAACCGCGCCGGCCGTGTGGCTTGATGAGGGGCCGATCATCACCGGACCCACTATGTCGAATATGCTGCGTTGGCGTGCCATTCGCTCATTGTACGCACATCAGGGCTCCATGGGAGCCTTTCAGCGCTCGGTCGGGCTGTCTGTGATTGTGCGAACGGGTGTCGCGCCTGTATGCTATGCAGGCGCTTTTAGCTCACGTTCAGGCAAGCACACAAGATCGGAAGGATACAAGAATGGATCAGTCAAAGAACATGGTGACGATCTTGCTCGTCGCCGTCGCAGTGCTCCTGGCGGCGATCGCAGGCATCTTGGTGTATCAGAACACCAACGACTCGCTGCCTGCCCCCACTGTCTCAACCGACCCGCCCGCGACGAGCGACCCCATGATGGGCAACCCCGCGCCCGTGGCCGCCGCGTTCGATCCGGCCACTGCACCTCGGGTCCCTGCTGAGCAGACCCCCGAGCAGTTCGTGACCGGCTACTACGAGGCATGCATGGCCGCCGAGTGGGACGCCGCTTTCGCCATGCTGCCGACGGACAAGCAGGCATATTACGGTGACGTCGCCGGTTTCTCCTCCACACTCATGGGTTACGGCGTGACTTCCTTTGAAGTCGCACCGCAGGTCGAGAGCGAAGGCGTGATCAGCGTTCTCGGCACGCAGCAGGCACAGGGTATGGGCTTCCCGTACACTTGGTCCTTCGTTCAGGACACCGACGGAACGTGGCTCTGCCAGTCCCGCGAAATGGGCGGCAACTAGGTTCCGGCGTTCTCTCGAGCAACAGGCACGATATAGATCGAAATGACGCACGGCGTCCCGATAAAAAGTCGGGGCGCCGTGCTAGTCTTGGCGGATGAAATACGAAGCCCTTTCCCGGTTCCTGGTTCCGGGCACCGATTCCGATATCACCAAGGAGTACGCAGCGTACGCGCGGCGTGCTCGTGAAGCCGTATTCGGCTTCGAGGACGAGGTCGTCTTTGTCGACATCGAGACGACCGGATTCGACCCCTCACGTGAGCGAATCATCGAGATAGCTGCAGCCGTGGCGCGCGGACCCGAGATACTCGATCGTTTTTCAACACTGGTCGATCCGGGCCGGTCCGTTCCATCGGAGATCGTGCGGCTCACCGGCATAGATGACGCGATGCTCAAGGGGGCTCCGTCGGCGGAATCGGCGGTCTCGCGGCTTGTGGAGTTCGTCGCGGGGCGTGACATCATCGCCCACAACGTGTCGTTCGACCGGTCCTTTCTGGAACACGTGGCGGGAACGGCGGCATTCCGAGGGGCGTGGCTCGATTCCTTGCAACTCTCCCTTATTGGCCTGCCTCGACTCTCCAGCCACAGACTCGGTGATCTGGCCGAGGCATTCGGATCGTCCACCCCCACGCACAGGGCGGGTGATGACGTCGAGGCGCTCGCGTTCCTCTGGCGTGTGATCCTCTGCGGACTCGAGCAGTTGCCGGCGGGATTGCTCAAGAAACTATCTGTCTTGGCTCCTGATGCGCAGTGGCCGGTGCGGTCGGTGTTGGCTCACATGGCGGCCCAGAACAAGGCCAGTGTGTTCGATCTCAAACAGGCGCGCGCCAAGCGAATCGGAAAGGAGCGGGCGGAGACGCTGCCCGATTCCGATCTCGTCGTGTGCACCTGCCCGCCTGCAGAAGAGATCATGGCCGAGTTCAGCGGCGATGGGCTGGCCGGCAAGATGTACCCGGGCTTCGAGGAGCGTGGCGAGCAGGCGCGCATGGCCGAGGCGGTCGTGGAGGCGTTCACCCGCGGTGGTCATGTCGCGGTCGAGGCGGGGACCGGTGTGGGCAAGTCACTCGCGTATCTGGTACCCGCTGCCCGGTTCGCTCTGCACAACGGTGTGGGCGTTGGCGTTGCCACTAAAACGAACTCGTTGCTCGATCAACTCATCTACAGTGAACTGCCGGCGCTCTCTCAGGCGATTGAGGCCGAGGGGGGAGAGCCGCTTCGCTACGTGGCGCTCAAGGGCTACGACCACTATCCCTGTTTGCGCAAGATCGACCAGTTCGCCATGTCGCTCGGAGATGCGTCGGATGAGGGCGAGATCGCCGCGACAGCCGCGCTGCTCGCATGGACGGCCCAGTCCAGCTGGGGTGATCTTGACGCCACCAACATTCACTGGCGGCGCCCCCTGCGATCGGCGCTCGCGGCATCGGTCCCGGACTGCACCCACAAGCGTTGTCGCTTCTATCCCAACCTCTGCTACCTGCACGGGGCTCGGAGAAGAGCTTCATCGGCACATATCGTGGTCACCAACCACGCGCTGCTCTTTCGCGACGTTGTCGTCGAGGGCGGCATCCTGCCTCCATTGCGGCACTGGGTGATCGACGAGGCCCACGCTGCGGAGTCCGAGGCGCGCAAGCAGCTTTCTATGACAGCGAGCCGGTCGGAGCTCTCGATCGTATTGGGCTCGCTCCGTTCGGGCACGCGAGGTGGTGCACTGGAGAACGTTCGTCGCGCGGTTCGCAAGCAGGCGCTGGACGATCCGAGCGTGATCTTCACCCTGCTCGCTCAGATGGAAGAGACCGTCACGAATGCGGCCACCCTGTCTGACTCGCTGTTCGAGTTCGTGCGCGACCTGGGTGCGGAGACCGCTGATTCTGGTTACGACACCCGCGAGATGCGTGTGACACCGCAACTCCGAGATACCGGTGCCTGGGGCACGGTGGCCGGTGTGGGCTCGTCGCTCGCGAAGAGGCTCAAGTCCATCGTGGAGGACGGCCGCACCCTCATGACGCGTTTGGAGGAGATAGGGCCGGAACTGGGCGACGCGCGCGCCGATCTTGTGGGACTTCTGTCCCGGTGTGCCGGTCAGGCTGAGGCGCTGGTGGCGGTCATCGATGGCGAGGAGACCAGATTCGTCTACTCGGTCACGGTCGACAGACGGCCCAAGAACAACGTCGACAAGCTAGCAGCCTCACTGCTCGACGTCGGCGAGATCCTCGCCGAGGATTTCTTTCCTCGCACACGGTCCGCCATTTTCACGTCGGCGACCATCGCCACCGGCGATGATTTCTCTCATTTCGCTCGATCGATAGGGCTTGATCGTCTCGAAGGTGACCCCTGGGTCTCATTGAGGCTCGATTCCAGCTACGACTTTGAGCGGCAGATGGCGGTCTTCGTGCCTCGAGACATAGATCCTCCAAGCGCGCGCGGCGGGTATCTCGCGCAGCTCGAGTCGCTTCTGTACGACCTGCACATGGAGATGGGCGGGTCGGTGTTGACGCTCTTCACCAACCGTCGCGACATGGACGCGCTGTACCGAGCGATCGGTCCGCGATTACGCGAGCATGGTCTGGGGCTGCTGGTCCAGGGCCGTGGTGCGTCTGCCAAACGACTGCGCGATGAGTTCGTGGCCGATGAGCGACTGTCGCTGTTCGCGACCAAGTCGTTCTGGGAGGGCTTCGACGCCAAGGGCGACACGCTGCGTTGCGTCGTGGTCCCCAAGTTGCCGTTCGGGCCGGTGAACGACCCACTGCTCGAGGAGCGCAAGGAGCGCGATGGTGCATGGTGGCAGCACTACTATCTGCCCGAGGCGATCATCGAGCTGAAGCAGGCGGCTGGACGTCTGATCAGGTCCTCGACCGACGAGGGGTGTCTCGTGTTGGCAGACACACGGGTCATTGGCGGCAAGCCGTATGGGCGGCGGTTCCTGGAGAGCCTGCCGGTCCGCGACATCGAGGTCATGGACTCCAAGGACGTGGCATCCGAGGTCGGGCGTCGGTTCGGGCGTCAGCCCGAGTAGCTCTCCGCTACGGCCAAGACCGCTGCGCGGACCTCGGGCGGGGACAGTGCTTCCGCGGTTCCGCCGCGAGCGGCCACGCGACGCGCGATCCAGTCGGTGCCCGCAAACGGGATATCCACGACGAGAGTGTCTGCTGTGGAGCCATTCACCACGCAGGCTCCGGGCCAGTCCCGAGCCGAGAAATCGGCCGGGTTGTCGAATCGCACGCGTGCGAGCGGCAGGTTGCCTGAGGGCGCTGCGGAAGGGGGCACCACGTCTGCCGATGAGGACTCGAAAGTCTCGCCGGTCTCCCTCGCCGAGCGGATCCGGTCGATCCGGAACGTGCGCTCTGCACCCGCCAGTCGGCAGCGGGCCGCGACGTACCACGCGCCACGCTCGGCGAACAGCACCAGCGGCTCTATGTGGCGCGCGGTACACGCGCCACCGGCGCCCTCGTATTCGATCGCGACCACCCGGTGGGCGCCGGTGGCCGCCGCGAGGGAGGCGTACGTCCCACTCGCATGTCGCGCACTCGCCGCCTGTACCATGCGCTCGGCTTCAGAGGCGTCGAACTCCCTCGCGGTCGCGCCCCCGAGTCGCTGCACCAGCGGGTCGTCGGCTGCGTAACCGGCAGCCTGCAGCGCGGCGGCAAGTGCGTTGGCCTCAGTGAGCGACAGGCGCACGGGCCGATCCAGTGATGGCAGCGCCGAGTAGACCTCGACCATTCCGTCGACCACGAACACGTCGATCATCTCGTCGGGGGTGAAGGGAGCAATTCCGCAGAGCGAAAGCGTAGAGAGGTCGGACGCAAGCTCGGACGGCGAGGCCCCCAGTTCTGCCGCCAGATTCTCTAGCGGTATCTCGGTGCCGCTTTCGAGGCGGGCGATGATCGCCAATAGACGGCGAGCTCGTTCGGAGGCGGGCGTTCTAGCCATGAATCAGCGCCACCTCTCGAGCCGTGTCCGCGAGTTGCGTGGCGATGTCGCCCGGCGATTCTATCCTGATGCCAGGGCCGTTCTCGATCACCCAGCGCACCAATGACCCAGCGTCGCGGGCGGTCACGGTCCAGAGGACCTCATTCCCGTCATCACGGAGGGACCCGAGGTCCGAGGCCAGACCCGCCGCGCGCCAGGAGGCATGTTCGTCGAAACGCAGAACCGCCTCGAACTCATGTGCGCCGTACTGGAACGGGAGGCGAATGAATGTCGAAACATCGAAGTTCTCAGGTCGTGTGAAATCCGGGGATTTGGGACGAGCGGTGTTGACGATGAGCTCGTTCATCCGTGCGACGGTGTAGGTGCGGGGTTCATCGCGATCGGTGTCGCGGCCCACCATGTACCAACGGCCATCACGCAGGAAGAGGCCGTAGGGCTCCACGTCGTGGGGGGCGGTGCGGCCGAGTGAGTTGGTGTAAGAGAACCCCACGCGCTTCGAGTTGCGGGTGGCGAGCTCCAAGGTTGCGGCGTCATCGGCCTGCTCTCCCGGGGACTCGTCGGCCTGACGCGAAGCGACCGGCACGTCGAACGACTCCAGACCGCTAGCGAGCTTTGCCAGCGCGAGCCTGAGCTCCGGAGCGAACGGGAATGATACGTCACTCAGAGCGGCGGTGCCTGCTGCTCGCACGGCCGCTGCCTCACTGGCTGAGAGCGCGACATCCGCGACGAATGTGGCCCCTGCGTCGAGCTGATACCGTCCGGTCTCGTCGGCTTCGATCACGAATCCTGCTGCACGCAGTTCGTCTTTGTCGCGCTCGAACATGCGCAGGAACGCCGCTTCGTCCTGTCCCTCGGGGTAGCCGACCACGTCGCGCCTCAGGGACTCGAGGCCCACGGGGTCTTTGGCGTGCGCCAGATACAGCGCGAGGTTCACTATGCGTTCAACGGCGTCTGCCATGAGGTCTCCTCGGCTGGGCTCGATGCGATCAGGTATCGGAAGTCCGAGTATATTGCAGCGGCCTGTCCCGATTCTAGCCGAGGAGCCTACTGCGTGAGAGAAAAGTCGGGCAAAAGGAAACGAGGCGCGTGGGGGGACGCGCCTCGTTCAATTTCGAGCGGTCGTCCCCCGACCCTGAGGGGGGGGGAGGAGAGGTCGGGTCGACCAGCTCGCATGTATCCTAGCAACAGATATGCCATTTTGAAACTTCGTTAAGGTTGAACAGTCTCCGGTAACTCCGTTGCGGGGGGGGGCAGGATGAGGATCAGGGGTGACCGGGAACAGTTTCATCGGTGATTCTGAGAACCGATTCCCCCGGTCGGGTATCCTCCAAGATGACAGTGGAGGGGCCCGCGGAAGAGGGGCGTCTCGGAGGAGGACTCATGGAAACGTATGACATAGATACCGATGCGGTGCAGCGCGCTCCGGAAGAGCCGCCACGCAAGCGTCGCCTCTGGCTCTGGATTCTCCTTGTGCTGCTTGTGGCCGGGGCTCTGGGCTTCGGGGGCTATCTCGTGTTCGGTGAGATGCAGGCTCAGCAAGCGGCGAGCGACGACATCGACGCGGCGTCACGACTTCTGGAGTCGGCAGATGCGATCGTGATCGAGGTCGATGAGGTCGTGCGCGCTGAGATCGATGCCGAGCTGGGTGTTCGTGCTCAGGATCTGCGCGGTGAGCTACCCGCAGCACTGGACGACCTGAGCGCGGCAATCGCCCTCGTCGACGGGGCACTGGACGAACTTCCTGGGGCCGACGTCCCGTACGCACGAGCGCTCAAGGCCTCCGCCGAACCGCGTATCGAGATGCTTGAGCTGGCCGATGGGCTGCTTGCGGCCAACGTGAAGGCCGCCGCCGCACTCGATCCATCGATCGAAGCCTGGGACCTAGTCCTTGAGGCCGAGGCCATTTCCGATCAGGCGGTGGCCAAGTACAACGAGCTTGAGAAGGAGAGCGTCACTGAATCGGTCGAGCTTTCGACCAAGGCTGAGGAACTCATCGGTCGTGCGAACGAGTTGTTCAGCGAGGCGGCCACCGGTTTCCCTGAAGCCGATTTTTCCGACTACCTCAGCTACTGTGAGGGCAAGTTGGAGATGTTGGCTTTGTCCAAGAAGGCGGACGAGAGTTGGCTTGCCGGCAAGATCGAAGAGGCCAACGAGACCATCTCGCAGTACAACGAAAAGGAGACCGCAGTGATCGAGCTCGCGAAAACGCTGCCCGATTCACCGGTCGAAGCAGTCGCAGTCGCGTATGAGGCGCTTGCCGACGATGACACCACGTCCTATTTCGATGCACGGCAGAATGCCACGCAGGCCGACGCTGCGCTACAGGAATTCGGCGGCGTTTAGGCAGTTCAGGCGGGGTGATGGTTGAGGCAAGCCGATCTGGAGGGGGTCGCTATGAGTGAGGCGTTTTGGTCCGGGTGGGGGTGGCCTGCGGCGACTGCGGCATTGGGATTCGTGTACGTCGCGCTTCTCGCTGCGCAATGGTACAAGCGACGCAAGCCGCATCAGTTGGCGTGGGCTGTTGGCTTTCTGTTCTACGCGGTGGCCGCAGTCATGGAGGCGTACTCCGAGGCGACAGCTAACTGGGATCCAACGGTTTACCGTGTCTACATCGTGCTTGCGGCGTCCCTCGTCGGCTTCCTCGGTCTCGGCACCCTCTACCTCATCGCCAAGCGGCGCATATGGGGTCATGCGTATCTCGCCTTCAATCTCGTGCTCCTTGTGGTGTTCTTCTACGGTACATTCACGGCCGATCTGCTCATGGACCAACTGGTCCCTGGCATCACTGTCGGAGGAACGGCTCTCGGTTCTGGCGGAACCTTCCCCAGGTTCATGTCGCTGCCGTTCAATATCCCCGGAACCCTACTTCTTCTTGGCGGCTCCGCGTGGTCGATCAAGCGGTTCTGGGGCAAGAAGGAGTATCGCTACCGCGCGTGGGCCAACGTGTTGATCATCATCGGCACGCTGCTGATCGCTGGGGCGGGTTCCATGGCGCGCGCGGGAGTCACCGCCGGGCTTTATCCTGCCGAGATGGTGGCCAGTGCGATCCTACTTGCGGGCTTCCTCATGGCGAGCACCTTGGAGAAGGGCGCCCATGCCATTCGCGCGAAACGAACCATGGCCGAGGCCGACGAGATCGCCGAATCGACGCGATAGCAGAGCGATGTCCCGTCAGGCGACCTGAGTTCTACCCATCGACGCCGACGCCATCCAACTTCATCACAAACCGCACCCGACCGACTGCGCCCTCTGGCTTTCCCAGGAATGTGTCGTAGTCGGCTGCCGCAGACTTCATCGCACCGGTGAGTGCTTCACCCATGCGCCCGCCGTCCACCGCCTCATCGAGTCCCGATGCCATTTCTCGCAGACCAGACGCGCTGGTCGTGACGCCGGGGAGGTACTGGCCCTGAAGCTTGCCGCCGTCACGTAGTGCGCCCAACGTGGCCATGAGCTCGCCGATCTGCGCGGGCATCGATTCGAGCGCTGAGAGTGACTCGCTGCTGCCGATAAGTCCCGACTCCATTTGGCCGAGACCCGAGGTCACGCCCTGTAGTCCGGCGAGTGTATCGACCATACCCGGCAGGGCCGTGTCGACAGGACCGGACGGTGTGGGCATGGGCACGACGCCCCCGTCGCGCAAAACCATCAGTGAGCCATTTATCTGCGCGAAGGCGTCGGGGATGACCGTCAGCGCCTGAGCTTCGATCGTGATTGTCTCGAGCCCGGAGATCGTCTGCGTCAGCCCGTCGGATATCTCCACGAGAGAGTCCCGAGTATCGGTGAGGCCCATGTCGAGGCCCAAGGCGCCATTGCCGTCTCGGAGTGCCGCGATCATGGCGTCCTGGGTCGCGAGTCCCGCCGCCAGTGCGGTGACTGTTGCATTGCCCGACCCGGCAGCTTCTGCCGCGGCGAGCGCCGTCAGCCCCGAGTTGCTCACAGCCAGCCCATCCAGGAACGATATCTGCCCATTCAACAGGGCGACCATTCCGTCGATGCCGTCGCGGCTCTCCTCGATGCCGGCGGTGAGCGATTCGATACCCGAGGCCAGCTCACCGATGCTTGCGAACTGCGAGGTGTCGATTCCACCGATGATGCCGTCAAGGTAGGCGATCTGCCCGCCGATGAGCTGTTCGAGTCCCGCAGTGCCGTCGCCGAGGTCGCCCAAGGCGACGGTGAGATCACCGAATTGACCGGCCGACGAGGCGAGCCCTTCGGTATCGAATGCCGCAAAGCCGGTGATCACGCCGTCGAGCACGGCGGCGTGGCCATCCGAGAGCTGCGCGAGTCCGTCAACGCCCTCGCGAATGTCCGCGAACATCTGAGTGAAATCGAAGTCGGCTCCGCCCGGAAGCGTGGGGAACGCCGAGACTATGATCGGTTCGACCTGGATATCGGAACCGTCCATCTCGATGGATATCGTCTGTTCGTCCTGGGGGAACGCCATGAACGTGTATGCCATGGTCGTTCCGGTGACACTCAGAATGTCGGCCTCTTCCACGATGTTGTTGAAGCGTGTCCCGTCCAGCGATATCTGTACGGGTGCGAGCATGGGAAGCCAGAAGTCCTTGTCCTCGATCACACTCGCACCACTGGCATCGAGGTACGTGATCTCTCTCGTCATTGGCACGATGTTACGCACGGTCACGTCGATCCGGAGATGTCCCTCGCGCCCGGCGAGATCCTCCGGAGCTATCTCGGATCCGTCGAGCGTGTACACCACCTCGACTTCAAGTGGAAGCGAAACATTGGTCTCTGCTCGATAGAAGAAGTCGCGTCGTCCATCAAGGGACAGATCCCACGTGATCTCGTCGCCCGCGATGCTGGCTTCCACATCATCCTTGAGAGCCTCGACTCCGGTGACGTCGCCCCTGTCGGTGAGCGCCACATCGCCCGTGCCCTCCATCTGGAGCCAGTCGACCACGATCGTTTCACGATGCGCACCGGTGGCATCCATGAGTACGTAGACCGTCTCGTCATCTATGACGGAGACATCGCCTGCAGAGCCGGGTGCTGAGACGGCGACAGAGGAGGCGAGCACGAGAGCCAGCATCGTTATGAGTGCGAGCGCAGCTCGGTTCCGGCGGGAGATTGCGTCGGCAAAGATTCTCATGGCTGTCTCATCTCTTCTTTCGGGCGAGGCGCGGCCAGCCGATGCTGGTCCGCTCGAACAGGGGCTGGGCGAATACGAGCAGTCCGGGAAGCAGGAACACGACGACGAAGAAGCTCACGACCGCCCCGCGGGCGATCAAGAGCGTGAGGTCGGTGATGGTTGCGACGCTGCTCAGGAACACCATTCCGACGGTGGCCGAGAACATGGTGCTGGCGCTGACCAGGATCGAGGGCGCGGCACCGCCGAGCGCCGCCTCCATGGCGTCGACGCGATTGCCGAGGCGGCGTAGCTCCTCTTCGAAACGTGTGGTGAGGATGATCGCGTAGTCGACAGTGGCGCCGAGCTGGATCGCCCCGATCGCGAGAGAGGCTATGAAGATGATGTCCTCGCCACCCGCCGCCGCGATGGCCTGGTTCGTGAAGATCGCGAGTTCGATACCCGCCAAGAGCACCAAGGGAACTGACAGCGAGCGGAAGGCGAGGGCTACAATGATCGCGATGGCGATGATCGAGATGATGTTCACTCGGTCGACGTCATCGATCGACACGTCCTCCATGTCTTGGAGTAGCACTCCTTGTCCGGTCACGTATGCCTCGCCGGGGTAGGTGTCTCCCAGATTCCTGAGTGCCTCGATCACGCCTTCCGTGCGTGAATCTCCCATCTCATAAGCAATGTCGACGCTCATGTAGGTGTGGCCGCTCTTGTAGAACGAATCGCGTGCGCTCTCCGGGATGAACTCGGCCGGGATGAGCGGGTCGATGAGTTCCGTGTAGGAGAACGCTCCCGATACCCCTTCGAGTGCGAGAACGTCTTGCGTGAAGTGATCCAGGTCTCGTCCGCGCCCGGTGTCTTCCAGGATCACGAACGCGGTCTGGTACTGCTCGAAGGCCTCGGCAATTCGATCCGCAGCGGCGAGCGAGGGCAGATCTTCGGGCAGGCTCTCGTCCAAGTTGTAGTTGAGCTCCAGCTGCGAATATCCCCAGACGGCCGGCACGAATGCCAGCAACGTCACCAGGGAGACGATCCCTGCATGCTTGGCGAGGAAGCGCCCCAATGGTGCGAACTTAGGCAGGTGGACCTTGTGTGCGAAACGACGTACGAGGGGGTCGGCGTACAGCATGAGCGCGGGCAGCACGGTGAGTACCGCGACTACGGTGATCGCGACCCCTCGGGCCAGGGTGAGGCCCAGGTCAGCGCCGATCTCGAGACGCATCGCCGTGAGGGCCATGAAACCGGCGATGGTCGTGAGCGATGCGGCGACCACGGACTTGAAGGTGCTCGCGAGTGCAATGGTCATGGCCTCGTCGTTGTCGTATCGCTTACGTTCTTCTTCATAACGGTGGTACAGGAAGAGCGCGTAATCCATGGTGACCGCGAACTGCAGTGCGAACACGATCACGCCGGTCAGGTACGACATTCTCTGTCCCAGGTAGTAGGACATGCCCAAGTTGTACACGACTGCGAGGCTGATGGTGGCCATGAGCAGCAGCGGGATGATCGCGCTCGGCACGGTGAGCGCGAGAGTGACCGCCACGAGTATCAGGGCTGCTGCCGCAAACTTGGTGCGGTCGGCGTTGACGACGTCCTCAAGCTCGAGCTGTTGCGTGCCGGTGATCGAGGCGGTCTCGTCGGCCAAGAGCTCTTTGAGGTCCTCGAATGCGCTTCGGGTGAGCGGATCATTGCCGCCTTTCTCGAAGTTGACGGCGATGAAGGTGGAGTCCTCGTTGATGTAGGTGGAGGTCATGTCGGCGTCCCAGAATTCAGTGGGAACCGCGATGTCCTCGAAGTCGGTGAGCCATGCGGCATCGGAGATGCCCTCGATGAGGTCGATCTTATCGACGATGCGGGCGGTCTCCACCTCCGAGACGCCCTCCAACAGCACCTGAGCGGTGTTACCCAGGGAGAAGTCGTCGTTGAGTATCTGGAAACCCTTGACTGAGTCGAGCTCGGCGGGTACGTACGTGAGCATGTCGTACTCAATCGACGCGTTGGCGAGCCCGAATCCACCCACGACCAGCAAGAGGAGGGCGATGGCCAGGATCTCGCGTTTGCGAGCGACGATGCCGTGAGCGATGCGCAGGATCATGCTGAGATCCCCTCGAGGAAGAGTCGGATGATGAATGCGGCGACCTCATCGGGATCCTCGGAAGCGGGACCGTTGATCGGGGCGTGGAGTGCGCGTGCGGTGATACGGACGTTCATCATGCCGAAGAGGCATTCCGCGGCCAGTGCGGGGTCCACGTTCGCGAACTCCCCGGACTCGATGCCTCGGGTGATCGTGATCGCGAGTGCGCCGATCGTGTTGGCCGTGCGCTCCAGAAGAGAGGTTTGGGCGCCGGTGGTGTCGTCAGTGATCGTGCGGATCAGAAGCCGCATCAGATTCTCGCGCTCAAGGATCAGTCGTACGTATGCGGCCACGAAAGACTCGAGCTGTTCACGGGCGGTGCCCGGTGCGTTGAGGGCCACGTGTGCGCCCTTGCGAATGAGCTCCCCTGTCTGCTCGATGAGCGCGGTCAGCAGCGACTGTTTGTCCTTGAAGTGGTAGTAGATGAGGCCTGTGGACACATTGCATGTTTCGGCGATGTCCGCCACCGCCACCGCATCGAACCCCCGACGACCGAAGAGGTCCTCGGCGCATGCGAGGATGCGGGCGGCTGTCTCGTGCTGTGGGTGTTTGTTCGCGGAGTTCATCGATCTCGCCCCTTGTCGTTACTACTGACTGAACGTTCAGTCAGTAGTACTATACCGCAGGGCTGATGCGATTCCTCTTCAATATCTGCGTGCGTGCCGTGATGCTAGTCCTCGTAGCCTGAACCCATGCGTGCGAGAGCGCCGACCTCGAAGACCACGACGCGCGAGCCGCGCACCTCCAGGATGCCGTCATCGCGCAGCTTGCCGAATGCGCGCGAGAGAGTCTCCGGCACGGTGCCCAGAGCCGAGGCCAGGTCGCCCTTGGCCATTCCCAGCTCGACGACGAGCCCGTCGGGCGTGGTCTCGCCGACAGTGAGCGATCGCTGGAACAAGAAACGCGCAAGCCGCGCGGGAACGTCCATGGAAAGCGTCTGCACGACGCTCGTGAAGTTCACGACCTTGCCGGCCAAGTCCGAGATGAGCGATCGGGCCACGGCGGGTTCATTGGCGAGCATCTTGAACAGGTCTTCTCGGCCAATCCACACGATCTGGCCGTCTGTGGCGGCTTCGATGGTGGCAGGGAGACGACCGCCGGAGAGTGCGGCGATGGTTCCGAACGGGTCGCCGGCGCCAAGATCCTCAAAGATGACGCGCCTGCCGTCGGCGCCCAGGTAGTACACGAGTACCTTGCCGGTCACCACAACGCCGAAACGGTCTGCAGGATCCCCCTCGGAGCCCAGAAGTTGGCCGCGTTTGACTCGTACGAGTCGGGCAGTTCCCGCAAGCTCACCCACGGCTTCATCGCTCGCGGTACGCCAGAGTCGGCACTCGCGCAGGGCGACGAGTACTTCGCGTGGAACATCTGTTGAGGGGTTCGTCATAGGGCGTTTCTCTCCTCGGCGGGTATTCCTTACCCGAATTGTAAGGATTCTTGCGCATTTTGACATGAGTCAAGGAACCGCGCGACCGGGGTAGGTAGGGTCAGGGAGACGAACACGGCATGGGGATGCAGCAGGGGAGAGAAAGGGTCGCCGAGATGGCAGAGGGTTCCAACAAGTTTGCAGAGCGTATGGCTGACGCGAAGGTTGTGAAGGACACGCGTCTTCTGGGCGACTTCTGTGAGATCTACTGCAAAGGCAACCCCACGCATGCCGAGCGTATGCCGCTCATAAGCGAGGGCGTGGAGCTGGGCGTGTACGGGACTAAGGCGCCGGTCGTGTGTCGTGATTGTGCGGAGCTCCTGGTGTACGGCGAGAAGCGACGTGCGTTCTGTCCCAAGGACCCCAAGCCGTTCTGCAGCAACTGCGACACCCACTGCTACAGCCCTCCGATGCGCGAATACATGCGCGAAGTCATGCGTTACGCCGGCCCTCGCTCCATGTGGCATGGACATGCCATTGACGGCATCAAGCACCTACTCGAGAGCCGAGCCGCCAAGCGTGCGGCGACCGACTCCCTTACACCCCCCAACTGAGAGGAACCGCACATGAGCACGACCACGACACGACAGATCGTTCACATCGACGAAGATCTCTGCACCGGCTGCGGCCTGTGCGTCTCGCCGTGCGCCGAGGGCGCGATCCAGATCATCGACGGCAAGGCCAAGGTCATCCGCGAGGAGCTTTGCGACGGCGCCGGCTTCTGTCTGGGCGTCTGCCCGGAGGGTGCGCTCACGATCGAAGAGCGCGAGACGGTGGCGTTCGACGAAGAGGCGGCCGAGGAGATCATGGCCGAGAAGCTCAAGACGTATATCCCGCAAGTCTGCTTCAACTGCGGCACCGACGAGGAAAACGCACCGCTTCTGCCGGTCCGCACCAAAGGTCAAAGCACGTGGGTCTGCACGCGATGCCTGCCTGCACTCATCCACGGATAACCGCAAGGAACCACCAGCCCCGGACCATCGTCAGAGAAAGAAGGAACACGTATGTTCTGCAATCAGTGTGAACAGACCTCCAAGGGCGTTGCGTGTACGACACGTGCCGTCTGCGGCAAGTCCCCCGAGGTCGCTGACCTCCAGGATCTGCTCGTCAACATGACGCGCGGCATCGCTTCCGTCGCCATCGAGGCCGAGAAGGTCGGCGTCAACACGGTCGAGGCCGCGCACTTCGTCGCCGATGCGCTCTTCACCACGCTCACCAACGTCGACTTCGATGCCGACTCCATTGCGGCGAAGGTCGACCAGGCTGCCCGCCTGCGCGGTGCGCTCAAAGCGGCCGTTGTTGCGGCCGGCGGCACCGTGCCGACCGACACCTTTGTGGACCTCGATCCCGCAGTGACCGTAGAGGAGAAGGAAGCTCAGGCGCACGAGTTGGGCTCCCCCTGGGACACCACGCGTGATGAGGACATCCAATCGCTTCAGCAGACCACCCTCTACGGGCTCAAGGGCATCGGCGCATATGCGCATCACGCGACCACGCTTGGCCAGGAGGATCCGGAGATCGGCTCCTATCTGTTCAAGGCGCTCGCATCGCTCTCCGATACCTCGCTCGGCCTGAACGAATGGGTCGCACTTGCCCTAGAGTGCGGCAAGGTCAACCTGCGCACCATGGAGATCCTGGATGCCGGTAACACGGGCACGTACGGCCACCCCGTGCCGACCGAGGTACCGCTGGGCCATCGTCCCAACAAGGCCATCCTGGTCTCGGGCCACGACCTGGCCGACATCGCCGCAGTGCTTGAGCAGACCGCAGGCAAGGGCATCGACGTCTACACACACGGCGAGATGCTGCCCACGCACGCATACCCCGAGCTCAAGAAGCACGCGCACTTCTACGGCCACTTCGGCACCGCGTGGCAGAACCAGCACAAGGAGTTCGCGGCTTTCCCGGGCGCGATCCTCATGACCACCAACTGCCTCATGCCGCCTAAGGACGAGTACGCCGGCCGACTCTTCACTTCCGGTCCCGTGCAGTTCGCGGGCATTCCGCATGTCAGTCGCGATGATCTCTCATCGGTAGTCGCAAAGGCTCTCGAGATGGACGGATTCACCGACGAGACCGACAACGGCTCCGTACTGGTCGGCTTTGGCCGCAACACAGTGCTGGGTGTCGCTCCGCAGGTCATCGACGCCGTGAAGCAGGGCGCGATCAAGCACTTCTTCCTCGTCGGCGGGTGTGACGGTGCCAAGCCGGGCCGCAACTACTACACCGAATTCGTGGAGCAGGCACCTGCCGACACCGTCGTTCTCACGCTGGCGTGTGGCAAGTTCCGCTTCTTTGATAAGCAGCTGGGCGACATCGGTGGCATCCCGCGTCTGCTCGACGTGGGCCAGTGCAACGACGCCTACAGCGCCGTTCAGATCGCGCTCGCGCTTGCCGATGCGTTCGATGTCGGCGTGAACGAACTGCCGCTCTCGATCGTGCTGTCGTGGTACGAGCAGAAGGCCGTCGCGATCCTGCTGTCGCTCCTTTACTTGGGTATCACGGACATGCGCCTCGGGCCGACCCTTCCCGCCTTCATCACGCCCAACGTGATGCAGGTACTGGTCGACAACTTCGGCATCATGCCCATCGGTGAGTCTGCCGCAGATGACCTCAAGGCCATCCTCGGCGACGGGGCGGTTGCATAGTCATGTTGAATCGCAAGCTCGCCGTCACGCTGTCTCTCGTGGTTGTCGTACTGGCTGCCGGGCTGGTGCTGTACTACTTCGGTGGACCGCAGGCGCCGGCGGATGCCGCCACTTCGGTGTCGTCCCAGGTAGCCGATGGTGATGCAGGGGATACCACGTCGGGGGCAGCTGCCCCCGACGACTCCCCGCTCGCGATCCAGATCCCTGGATGTGTGTGTCATAGCGATGACCCGCAACTGGTGGAGGAGCATGCCACCTATCGTATGAACGAGTGCTTTGGCTGCCACGCCGACGGCACACCTGCGATGGGGAATTAGCTCGTCATGCGCGCCTTCCTTCGGGATTTTGGCCGAGGCTTCGCGATCACGATCGCAGTGATCGTGCTGCTGGTCGGTGTGCTCTACCTCTTTGGCGGTATGTGGACACCCTCCAGCGAGATTCGCGCTGAGCACGATGCGCTTGTCGCCGCCGGTGAAGCTGAGGCCATCCCGTGGCGTTTCACGATCCCCGTTCCGGGATGTGTGTGTCACAGCGACGACCCGGTTCTCACCATGGAGCATGCGGGTCGTCGGATTCGCGAGTGCAACAGCTGTCACTAGGTGATTTCTCGTGCTGTGGGGAATGTTTCCTCTGGAGTATCATTGTGTGAGATTGGGAGCGACTTCTCGATCACATACTGACGATGCACTCAGGAGGGGACGATGGCGGAAACCGCCAGATATCTTCGCGAACTCGCAGACACGATAGGTCCGCGCCCGGCAACCACTGATGCCGAGGCTCAGGCCGCCGACATGATCGAGGCGGTCTTCAAGACTCGTGGTCTCGATGTCGAGCGCCAGGAGTTCGATTGCCCGCGCACCTATTCATGGGCGTACGTCATCTACCACGTTCTCACGATGGGCGCCGCTGTCGCAGCTGGCTGGCCCATGCTCATCTGGCCCGCATTCGCCGTGTCGGCCGTTGTCGCCTTTGTGATGTTCATGGATCTCGATACTCGCTGGGGGCTCTCGTCGATCATGCCCAAGGGTCCCAGCCAGAACATCGTCGCCAAGCACATCCCCCGTGCACGCCGAGGAGAGCGCGTCCGCCGCGTGGTCGTGGTGGCTCACTACGACTCCGCGATCGCCTCACTGGCTTTCTCGCCGGGACTGGCCAAGAACTTCGCCATCACCTTCGGCCTCATGAAGATCATCACCTTCGGCGTACCGGTGCTCATCCTGGCCGACGCACTTCCTTTCACCTCCGCCGCCGACCCGTACCTGTGGTACGCGACGATGGCCTTCTCGGCGTATCTGTTGGTCCCCACATTGATAAACGCTCATCGCGAGTTGTTCATGCATGCGACGGACGGCGCGAACGACAATGCATCCGGGGTGGCCGCGATGTTGGGCGTCATGGAGCAGGTCGTGCCCGAGGTTCCGGAGACGCCCACGCGTGCGTTCACGCCTGTGCGTACGAGTTCAGAGCACCTGGAGCAGGAAGGCCTCGTTCCTGATGACGCCGTGCTTTCGTATTCGCCAGCAGGTGCCCCCGAGCAGGACCTGACCACGCTTCCCGATGACTTCGAGTGGGCCGAAGCGCCTTCTCACTCGCCGCAGCAGGGAACCTTCGATCTCGATACGGTCGAGTTCGATGCTGTCGGCGTTGAGCCACCCGTGCCAGCGCGCGAGGTGAGCGATGATCGGTTGTTCGGTGCGCACGAGCCAGCAGATGATTTCGATTCAGATGATCTGGATGATGAGTTTTCTGATCCGCGCGAGCGCGAGGACGAGCCGTTGTCTGATCCGGTGGTCGATTCACCATCGCCCAAGCGCGGAATTCGCAACTTCTTCGGCAGGGGCCGTCGCGAGGGTGGTGCAGTGTCGAGCTGGCTGGGTGTTGATGGAGAGTTCGACGCGCGAGATGAGGGCAAGAAGATCGGGTCGTGGGATTCGTTCACTCAGGATGATGGAGATGATGACGGGTGGGGATCCAAAGGTGGTTGGGCCGGAGACGACCCCATCGGCGATCCTGAGTTCGCCTCAACCGAAGCGCATCGTATCCGGCGTCGCGTGACCGAGTCGGTCGACCGCAGCCTCGCCGACAAAGAGATATGGTTCGTGGCTACCGGCGCCGAAGAGTCAGGCACATGGGGCATGCGCCAATTCTTGGAGGAGCACGCAGCTGAACTGCGTGGTGCCTCGATCATCAACATAGACAACATCGGCTCCGGCAACCTGCATTGGGTGACCGAGGAGGGCATGGCTCGTCGCTATCGTGCCGATCGTCGCCTGATCGGTGCAGCCAAGCGTGTGGCTCGCGAGAAGGGCGTCGCGATCCGCTCGCGCGCCTACAAGGGGCTTTCCACCGACGCCACACCCGCGCTTGCGCGCGGCTATCGTGCCTTGAGCATGATGGCGTTCGACATAAACGGTCGCTTGCCCAACTGGCATTGGACCTCGGACACCACGGACAACGTGGACATCGAGAACATCGATACCTGCGTCGACTTCGTCACGGGCATAATTCGCGAGCTCTAGTCTTCCGCAACAACACGTCGCGTACGACGTACGGCGAACTTGTCGGCATAGAATGCGAGTATGGTTCCCGCAGTGATGAGCACGGTCGACGTCCAGAACACCGGCTCCATGAACGGCGAGCGCTGTAGCGCCACGACTACGACCGCGAAGATCACGAATCCCAGATGCAGCAGGCCCGAGCCGATCTTGGTCAGGCGCCCCTCGGTGAGGTACGAGGGGCCGCGTGCACCAGCGATCGTCATGACCACTACTGCGACCTGAATCAGCGCAGCGAGCACCAGGTAGACCGTGAGGCCTTCTGCCGGACTGCCCGTGAAGGCCCACGCGACTATCCCGGCGACGATCATTCCCGCTGAGACGGCCACCAGCGCCGTGCGCGAGAAGAGGCGCTTGGGCACGCAGAGCCCCATCACTATCACGAGTGCCAGGACCTGCGGTGCAGCGATGGCGTTCATGACGTCCACGAAATCGTAGTAGCCAGCCTGTTGCCACAGGGGGATCTGTCTCGTCGCCCACCATGAGTACAGCGTGCCGACGAATGACTGCAGGCCCAAGCCTCCGAGGAGCACGACCGTGGCCACCGTGAGGCCGAAGTCCCACGAACGACGGTGAGCGGTCGTTTCATGTGTGCTGTTCATCTGTCGGGTCCTCCTCTCAGGCGTAGCTGTGAGCGCCGGGCACGATGTAGGTGGTCAGGTAGGTGAGCACGAGCACAAGGAACGAGAGCATCGCCAGCAGGGCCACCCAACGCCACATGCCTTTGCGACGCAGGTAGAGACGTCCGTGCAGGTAGGCGGTGTAGAGCAGCCACATCATGATCGACATGTTGACCTTGCCGGACCACCACCACGAGTCGCCCTGCCACGCCAGGATCGCCCAGGGGAAGCCCAGCAGCATGCCAAAGGTGAGCGGCAGGTAGCCGAGGCGAGCCCATCGGTAGGCGGTCTCCTCATAAGCGGAGTGTCGGCGACGCCACATGAACAAGGTGGCGACGAAAGACATCACGAATGCACCGTAGGAGATGAAGAGAAGAGGCGGATGGATCCACATGTACCACGTGTTGTAGTAATAGGCGCGGGATCCTTCCATGCCTTGATAGGCTCCGACTGCGGCATTGATGTCGCCCGACGCAGTGGCTGCGAGATAGCCGCGATACTGGCCCAGAAACTGCGGCAGAGGGTCGGTGAACGGCTGACCCCAGAGCACCGCGCCAATCGTCAGCAATGCGAGAGAGAAGCACACGCCGGGCATGAGCTCGGGGCGATGCCGCTTGGCGAACAGCGCCATGAGGCCCAGGATGAGCGCCCACACGAAGAGCTTCTCGGACTCCACCCACAGTGAGACGGCCACATGCCCTGTTGTCTCGCCGGTGACGGGGCTGACCACGGCGGTTATCTCGTACAGACGCCAGTGGAACCAGACGAGCGCCACCTCGCCGCTCACGAGCAGGCCGACCACGACCCATAGTGTTCGTTCGCGAATCTTCTCCAAGGAGGGGACGAAGGATACGAGGCCCAGGAACACGGCCGACGCGAGCAGCGCCCACTGGATCGGTCCGCCGACACGAGCAAGCGCCTGCAGGAGCGCGGTCAGCTCTGTATCGATTGAAACAGGGTTCACGGGTTCTCCGTTGAAGGTAGGCTTTACGGAACAAGGGGCGGTTCCCGCTGGTCGTGCGTGCGGCAAGTATACAGCGCGGAATGATACACTTCCTGAACCTGAGTCTCGCACCTCACCTGCCGGGGTGAGGCGTGACATGTCCGGAAGGTAGTACCGACGTGAGTCCGAGCCGGATGTTCAAGAAACTCGCAAGAAGCATGATGGTCTCCTGGCGCAAGGAGCCCACGCGATACGACATAGAAGCCCTCCAGGCGAACATCGGCCGTGTAGGGCTTGTCATTCGCGTGCGCTGGATCCTCGTCGCCGTTCTCGGCGTGTACTCGATTCTGGCACTCGGTGCCTACGCGATCGAGACTCCGTTGGACAAGGTGCTGACGAATATCACGGTGCCCGCCGCCGCTATGGTGTTCGTGCTTCTGTACAACACCTACTACCAGATCACCTATAAGTACCTGGGTAACATCGCGATCCTCAATCACGCGCAACTGCTTTTCGACGCCATCGTCGTGACGGTGCTCGTGTACTACAGCGGGGGAGTGCACTCCTGGTTCTGGGCGATGTACTCGTTGTTCATTCTCGAGGCGGCGTTCATCCTGCCTCGTAGGTGGCATGCCTACTGGCTTGCAGCCGCCTCGGCGGTCATGGTCGGTGTTGTCTTCTGGGGCGAGTACTTCGGGGTCATCCCTCACCGTCAGATCCCTTATACGACCGAGGTGCTCTACTCGAATCTCTCGTATGTCTCGGTCAGGTACTTGTGGCAACTGGCCGTCCTCTTCGGAACCGCGACCGTGTCGACGCTCATGACCTCGCGAATGCGCATGCGCGAGGAGGAACTCGAGGCATCGTCGATCATTGACGACAAGACGGGTCTCTATGACCGAGCCTACTTCCACCGTTCACTCTCAAGCGAGATGTTGCGCGCCGAGCGCGATGAACGTCGAATCTCGCTCGTGCTCGTGGATCTCGATGGATTCGGTCGCGTGAACACTATTCTGGGATTCGAGCGTGGGGATCAACTGCTCCGCATGATCGCTCAGAAGATTCAGGAGACCGTCTACAACCCGCACGGACGAGGTTCCGAGACGAATGTCGTCTGTCGCTATGGTGGCGAGGAGTTCGCGATTCTCGTGGCCGAGAACAAGCGACAGAGTGACGGGGGGCCCTCCCTTGATGATGCGCTCTCACTTGCCGAGGCGGTGCGTGTTGCCGTGACGGATGTACGCCTCGATGACACCGGGGTGACCGCGAGTATGGGTGTCGTCTCCTTCCCCGATGACGCCATGAACGCCGATGAGCTTCTCGCTATGGCCGACGAGGCCCTTTCACGCGCATTCTCAGCCGGTGGCAACCGTGTCGCCTCCTCTGCGCACGAGTGATCGCCTGCGGCGTGGTGCCGCAGTCGCGATCATCGCGATCGTGTCGGTGCTCCTTGTCATCGGTGTGACGCTCCTTCCGCTGCTGACCCCTGTGTACACGCGCACCGTCGCTGGTCTCTTCAATCCTCAGGAGCGCGCAGATCTCTCTCGTGAACGTTCTCTCGAGATGGCCGAGGAAGTTCGCCGCTTCGTCACTGACCCTGATTCAGAAACGCTGCCGAGCGTCGTGGATGACCGTGAAGGCTTCGATGCGTCCTCCGTTGCACATCTGGCAGATGTGCGCGACGTGATGATCAGCGCCAGAGTGGCGACAGGGGTTGCTGCAGGAGTGCTTGCGATCGCCATCATGCTGCTGCTTGCGCGGAAAGAGTGGCGTGTGCTCGGTGCCGGGCTCCGTGGTGGCGGCTACATGATCATTGGAGCAGTGCTGCTGCTGGGCGTTGCGGGGATCGTGGATTTCGACGGCCTGTTCGCAGGATTCCATGGCATTTTCTTCGAGTCAGGCACCTGGACGTTCCCGTCCGGTTCGCTTCTCATACAGCTCTTTCCAGAGCAGTTCTGGGCTGTCTCGGCAGCTCTGTGGGCTGCGCTCATTGCCGTTGGCGCAGGCTCTCTCTGGTGGCTTGGGGGCTACGCATTGGCTCATGAAGGTCCCCACGAGGGAACTCGTGCTTAACCAACCTTGGTGAGAAAAGCATGACAAGCACGGAATTACGTGCAAAACTACTCGTGGACACGCTCTCGTGTCCGGAGGGGATTTGTTGTTGCAGCTCGGCACGTCGTGTCGATCTGCTGAGAACACACGACGAGGAGGTGAGCGTTTCCGTGGCAGCCAAAGAAGGTTACTGCGTCAAGTGCAAGGCTAAGCGGGAGATCAAGGACGCCCAGGCCATTACGATGAAGAACGGCCGTCCGGCGACTCAGGGTCTTTGCCCGGAGTGTGGTACCAAGATCTTTAAGATCGGTGCCAACTAGTCCCGTATTTGACGGGTTCACGGGCGCTGCGACCGGCAACGGTCTCGGCGCCCGTTGTGTTTCTCGGTCACGGTCTCGTGCGGCCCTCAGGGGGTTGTGGCATTCTGTTGACAGCCCTTTCGGGCAGGCGTAGCGTCGCAAGTTCATTGTGTGGTCGATCGAAGGATCGAGTGGAGGCGGAAGCGGACAGATGAACGTTATCGTCGTGGGATGCGGCAGGGTCGGCTCGCAGCTGGCAACACTGCTGTCGATCGAAGGCCACAACGTCGTGGTGATCGACAAGGATGCCGAGGCATTCAAGCGTCTGGGAACCATGTTCAACGGCGTGACTATCCGCGGCCTCGGTTTTGACGAGGAGATCCTGCAGGAAGCCGGCATTTCTGAGGCCGACGCTTTTGCAGCCGTGACCGATCTGGACAACACCAACCTCATGGCGGCAGAGGTCGCGCGCAAGATCTTCGACGTGAAGCATGCGGTCGCTCGTCTCTATAATCCGGTACGCGAACGCACTTATCAGCAACTCGGACTCGACTACGTGTGTGGGACGACGCTTGTCGCCGAAGTGCTTCTGGACAAGATCAAATCAGGGCATGGCCATCACCTCACCAATCTGGGTGATGTCGAGGTCATCCAGTTCAAGACCTCCCCGGCTGTGGACGGAAAGCGCGTACGGGATATCGAGATCGCGCGACGATTCCGGCTGGCCGCCATATCGAGGGGCGACTCGATGTTCGTTCCTGAGCCCGATACCATTCTGCAGGCGGGCGACGTGATCGTCGCCTCGATCAAAGAGGAAGCGTTCAGCAAGATCGAACGCTATATGGAGGGCTAGCCGTGTTCATCGTGATCAACGGCGGCGGCAAGGTCGCCTCATACTTGGCGGGGACGCTTCTGGGCAACGGGCACAACGTCGCATTGATCGAGAAGCGCCTTGAGATCGTGAACAAGTTGCTGACCGAGCTGCCCGAGGGCGCGCTCGTGATCCATGGCGATGGGTGCGATGCCCAGTACCAGGATGACGCTGGCGTGGGCCGCGCAGACGTGTTCGTGGCCTCCACGGGTGACGATGACGACAACTTGGTCGCCTGTCAGCTTGCCAAGGTCGCTTTCGGCATTCCTCGTGCCGTGGCTCGGGTCAACAATCCCAAGAACGAGCACATCTTCAACGCGCTCGGCATCGAGGCGATCTCGTCCACCACGATCATTTCGCGCATGATCGAGGAGGAGGCGACGGTAGGCGATCTTCGTACGCTCATCTCACTGCGCAAGGGAAACATGGCGATCGTGGAGATCGAGCTTCCGACGGACCGATGCGTAGTCTGCAACAAGGAGGTTTCCGAACTCCCGCTGCCGGTCGACTGTGTACTGGTGGCGCTCGTGCGAGGTGAGGAAGTGATCACAGTTCATGGTGATACGGAGCTTCTTCCTGGAGATGTCGTGATCGCCTTCACGGCGACCGAGCATGAGAAGGCCCTGAAGAAGGCGCTCACCGGCTCGTAGGTATTCGGGGTTGGGCTGATCGCCGGTTTGCGAGTGTTCGTCGACCTGCATTACAATCAGCCGCGCGAGATGCGGACGTAGCTCAGTTGGTAGAGCGAGAGCTTCCCAAGCTCTAGGTCGCGGGTTCGAGACCCGTCGTCCGCTCCATACGCACTCATCGGTCGCCTTCGGGCGGCCGTTCTACGCTCCAGGGCACACGACGCACGCTCAACTTGTCGATCCGGCCCAGGTCAGAATCCGGTCGGGATGGAGAAACCTGAAAGGGCCACTATCTCGATACCGGGCTTTCAGCCGTCTCTCTCACGGTGCCCGAGGTCGCCGCCTTTAGGGGCGCGACAAGGCGGAAAGACCACCGTTTGTCGGGTCCGAGAGGTACTGTTGCAGCAGCGGCGGACCGGTGATACACTTCGATGGCTCATTTCCTGCCCCGGGCCTTGCCTTCATCGTCCCGGGGCCGCTTAAGCCCAAAGGAGGTGAACTGATGAAGGCATACGAACTCATGCTCATGCTCGACACCTCTCTCGACGAGGAGGCCCGAGCGGCTGTCCTCGCCAAGGTCAACGAAGTCATCACCGCGCCCGGCGGTGTCGTTGATAACGTCGAGGAATGGGGAAAGCGCCGTCTCGCATTCGAGATCGGCAAGATCACTGATGGCGACTACGTAGTCGTCGACTTCCACTCCGCTCCTGCTGATATCGCCGAGGTAGACCGCGTGCTGCACATCACCGATTCGGTGATGCGTTTCATGGTGGTCCGTCGCGACGATAGGGAGTAAATGACTCCAGCGGCAGAAGTGTGGTCTCACCAGTGGTGAGGTCACGGAAGGGGTGGAGAGAACGATGAGTATCAACAAAGTGATCATAAGTGGGAACCTCACACGCGACCCGGAGTTGCGTTCAACGTCGAGCGGAATGGCTGTGCTCAAGATGGGCGTGGCGGTCAACGATCGTCGTAAGAATCAGCAGTCCGGTGAGTGGGAGGATATCCCCAACTTCGTCGATGTGACCGTATTCGGTGCTCGTGGCGAGGCGCTTTCGCGCTTTCTGTCCAAGGGTGCCAAGGTTGCGATCGAGGGCAAGTTGCGCTGGAGCTCGTGGGAAACCCCGCAGGGCGACAAGCGCTCCAAGCTCGAGGTCATCGCGGACGAGATCGAATTCATGTCCTCGCGCGATGGTGGTTCTGGCGGCAGTCCTCGCACCGAGTCTGGTGGCGGTGCCGGTAAGACCTACGGCGCCGGTTCTAGTGCGGCTCCCGCGGCTCCCAAGCCAGATGACGAAGAGATCCCCTTCTAGTCAAGCCCCGTGTCCGGTCGCCCGATGCGGCCGAATGCATGTAACACCCGTCTCAAGAGAGACGCGGAAGGAGGTACGAAGATGTCCGATTATGTTCGCAAGCCCAGGCGTAAGTACTGTGCGTTCTGCAAGGACAAGGTCGATTACATCGACTACAAAGACGTGCAGATGATCAAGAAGTACATGACGGATCGTGGCAAGATCAAGCCGCGCCGTGTGTCCGGAAACTGCGCTCAGCATCAGCACCAGATCTCTATGGCCATCAAGCGTGCACGTGAGATGGCACTGGTTCCTTACACGGTTCCGGTAGTCAGCGGTCGTGTGGATGGTCGCAGGGGTAGGTAGCACGTGACTGTCCAGACAGCAGGCTCACGGCTCGTGGTCGGCGCGACCGTCGCGGTTCTTATTGGGGCTCTTATCGCTCCTTTGGTGCCGCCTCTGGGATTGCCGCTCGCAGCGCTCGGCATCGCGATCCTCGCCTATGGGGGTCGTGGGGTGCAGGCCGTCGTTCTGTCTGCTGTGGGTATTGCCGGCGTGACGTTCATGGATCCCACGAACGCGTTGTTCGTGGCTCCGGTGCTCGCCGTGATACTCCTGTCGTTGCCGTGGCTTCGTTCTCGATCCGCACTTTCGATCGGTAGCGTGTATGTCGCGGTTGCCACGGTGGCTGGGGTTGTATCTGACGCAACGTGGGCGTATCTGTCGGGAACTGATCTCGTGAAGTTCGCGAGGGAGTCGGTCGATGCAACTATCGACCAGACGACGGATATCTTGCTGAGTGCCGGTATTGCCAGCAGCGAGGTGACGACAGAGGTAATTGAGGCTTGGCGGGATCTCATGTTCCGGCTGTGGCCTATGAGCTACTTTGAGACAGGCCTGATCGTTGGTCTCATCGGAGTGTTCGCAGTTACCTACGGGGCCAGACTCGTAGGTGTGGAGACCAAACGGTTGCCACGCTTGCGTGACGTGGACCTGAGTGTGCATGTGTTGTGGGCCCTTGTGTTCGGACTGCTCCTGCTCGCCGCAGAGAAACTTCTGGGCGATGGGGGATGGCTGGTCGGCACGGTGGGTCTCAACCTTTTGCTCAGCGCACGGTGGCTCTTCTTCGCTCAGGGAATGGGCGTGGGAGCGGCAGCGCTGGAGCGTCGAAAGGTTGGGCGTGTAGGACGACTCATCTACTATTTGGTGATGATCGTCGCAGACACGTTGTTCTATGCAATGAGTTTCGTCGGCCTGTTCGACTTCTGGATCAATATCCGCAAGATCGAACGGAAAGACGGAAAGGCGAAGGCATCTCTTGAGGAGCCTACGTCGTAGGGTCTAGAGTGAGAAGCACTTCTTACGAGCTGGACAGATGTGTTCGGCCCATACAAGGGAGTTAGTAATGAAGGTCATCCTGATGCAGGAAGTCAAGGGGAAAGGCGGCGAAGGCGACGTTGTCGATGTGGCGCGTGGTTTCGCGGTCAACTTTCTCCTTCCCCGACGCATGGCTGTAGCGGCCACGCGGGGCAACCTCAAGCAGCTTGAGGCGCGGATGGAAAACATCCGCAAGCGTGATGAGGGTCGTATCGCCGATGCGACTGGTTTGAAGAGCTCTTTGGATGAGAAGGCTGTGACGATCGAAGCCAAGGTGGGCGAAGAAGGCCGCCTGTTCGGTTCCGTCACGAAAGCCATGATCGAGGCAGCTATTCTCGATCAGCTCGGTGTGGAGATCGATCGCAAGAAGATCGACATCCGCGTACCCATCAAAGAGGCCGGCGAGCATGCCGTCACGGTGCAGGTCTATCGTGAGGTCAAGGCCGTCGTGACCGTCAAGGTCGTCTCCGAGGATGGCGTGGTCGTAGTGGCCGAGCCTGTCGTCGAGGCAGCCGAAGAGGTTGTAGCCGAGGTCGCCGCAGATGCGGAGTCCACGGAGGAAGTCGCGGAAGTGGTCGAAGAGACCGCCGAAGAGGCTGCCGAGTAGTACGTAGCGAACTCGGCCGGCGCGGGACCGCCCTTCGGGGCGGCCCGTGCGGTCGGTCGTGTTGATGACGCTCCAGGGGAGGATGCGCGGATGGCACAGAACGATCCTCGCGAAACACGCACGCGTGCGATCTCCTCGGCGGAGCGTGTCCCGCCGCATAACCTAGAAGCCGAGCAGGCGCTGCTCGGCTCGATGTTCCTCTCGGCGGATGCCGCTGAGGAGATCATGAACAAGGTCAAGTCCGATGACCTCTACAGACCGGCGCACCGACTGATCTTCAAGGCCATGGAGAACCTCTCCAGCCACGGCCAGCCCATCGATCATGTGAGCGTTGCGGATCGTCTGGAGACCAGCAAGGAACTGGATCGAGCCGGCGGCAAGCCGTATCTGCTCGATGTCACCAGCGCGGTTCCCACCTCGGCGAACGCACTGCGCTACGCGGAGATCGTCACCCGCACCTCGATGCTTCGTCGACTCATCGGTGCAGCGACCGAGATTGTCGCCATGGGCTTTGATGCTCCCGATGATCTTGATCAGGTCGTTGAGGACGCAGAGCGAGCAATCTTCCACGTGACGCAACAGCGCGTCGAATCCAACTTCAAGAAGATCGATGGTCTTCTCACCACCGGATTCGAAGAACTTGAGGCACTCTCCGTTCGTGGTGATCACATCGTCGGGGTGCCAACAGGTTTCAAAGATCTCGATAGTCTGCTCTCGGGCTTCCATCCCAGCGATCTCATCATCCTGGCCGCTCGCCCCGCCGTGGGCAAGACCGCGCTTGCGCTCAACATCGCGGTCAACTCTGCCAAGTCAGGTGCATCGGTGGCCGTGTTCAGCTTGGAGATGTCCGCCGAGCAACTCACGCAGCGACTTCTGTGTTCTGAGGCCCGGATAAACGCCCAAGATGTTCGCACCGGTCACGTGCAGAGTTCGGACTGGAATGCGATCCACCAGGCGATGGGCCGCTTGGGCGGTCTCGATTTCTACGTTGACGACACGCCCGCCATCTCCATCCTCGAGGTTCGCGCTAAGGCACGACGCCAGCTTCGCGGTAAGGAGAAGGGCCTCATAGTCGTCGACTACCTGCAGCTGATGCAGCCGCAGAGCCGTCGCTCCGAGAACCGCCAGACCGAGATCGCTGAGATATCCCGTGGTCTCAAGATCCTGGCTAAAGACCTGCATATGCCTGTGCTCGCGCTCTCGCAGCTCTCCCGTGCGGTCGAGCAGCGTGCGGGCAAGCGTCCCATGCTCTCGGATCTTCGTGAGTCAGGAGCGATCGAGCAGGACGCCGACGTCGTCATGTTCATCGATCGCAACACGGATCCTCGAGGCGAAGAGGATGAAGAGGGTCGTCCCGCGAAGGGCACGGCGGAGATAATCGTCGCCAAGCACAGGAACGGCCCTGTCGGGAATGTGCCGCTCGTCTTCAATGAGCGCTACACCAAGTTCGTCGACTATACGTCCAAGGCGCCGTAGGGTCTGCTCACGTCCTCTATCGATGCGAGGCTAGCATCCACCGGCCATGAGGCGCTCGAACTCTTTGGGGTCCCACCCCACCATCGCTCGGCTCCCGACCCTGATCACCGGTACGCCGTACTGGCCGGTCATGAGAGCCATCTCCCGACGCGCCTCGAGGTCGTGGATGATGTCGGCATCCTCGTATTCGACACCATGCTCATCCATGTAGCGCTTTGCGGCTACGCAGTGGTGGCAGGTCTCGGTCGAGAACACCTTCACGCTTCTGGGCAGATCGTGTGCGGGTTTGGAATTCATGGGCAACTCCTTCTCGTTCCCTGATCAGATGGTACCCGTGCGCGGGCGAGCAGTGTGATACTCGATGCTTTCAAGGATGACAAGTTCGGGTTGGGTACATATTCGCGGCAGATTTGATTCAATCGGCTCGCTGGACACCGATACCCCTAGGGGTATAGAATGCGGGTCGCAACCTGTCTTCAGGAGGTCTTTCGTGTCGCAGAATGTCACTTCACCGCAGCAGGCGCATGCGTTGGTGCGCATCATCTCCCGTCTGCCCAAACACCTCGTGCTCATTATTCCCGTGAGCATGGTGCTCGGTCTCGCCACCGGTCTCGTTCTGGACCTCTCTCCCTTGAAGGTCTTGATCCTGCCCATCACCATGCTGATGGTCTATCCCATGCTCGTGAACTTCAAGCCAGCGCAGGCGCTCAGCCTCAAGGATGGCAAGGCCGTGGGCTTGGCCATGACACTCAACTTCGTGGTTCTACCGATCGTGGCCTGGCTTCTTGCCCGCGTTTTCTTTGGGGGAGAACCGGAGTTGTTTGTCGGCTTGGTTCTGATCGGCCTGTTCCCCACTTCGGGAATGACGATTTCTTGGACCGGTTTCGCAAAGGGCAATGTGGCGGCCGCGGTCAAGATGACGGTGTTCGGTCTGCTTGCGGCTTCCGTACTTGCTCCGCTCTATCTTGTGGCGCTCGCGGGCACGGTTGTGAGCGTCGATGTGCTGAGCGTTGCCCAGACCGTGCTCCTGGTGGTATTCGTGCCCATGGTCGCGGGAGTCCTCACCCGTCGTCTTCTGGTGTCGCGGGTGGGTCAGGAGGCGTACAAGAAGCGGATCGCGCCCGTCTTCCCGGGTCTCTCCACTATCGGGGTGTTTGCCATTGTCTTCCTCGCCATCGGCCTCAAGGCTCGCATGATCGTTTCCGATCCAGCCATGCTCGTGCGTGTTGCTGCGCCGCTCGCGCTCTTCTATCTCATCGCGTTCGGCATCGCCACTCTGGCGGGTAAGATCATGTTGCCGCGCGGTGATGCGATAGCGGCCGTATACGGCAGCGTCATGCGCAATCTGTCCATTGCATTGGGAATCGCCATCGCTTCGTTCGGGCCTGAGGCTGCTCTTGTGCTGGCGGTGGCGTACATCGTTCAAGTACAGGGCGCGGCATGGTACGTGAAGCTGGCGGATCGACTCTTTGGGACTGTTGCGCACCCGAAGGGGCTAGTGGCCACCGATCGCGCCTGATGTTGCGTTTCAGCCCTGTATTCTGAGCGCGAGGTGGCGTAAAAGCGCCGTCTGCGGCATACTGACTCGGGCGCCCACTCCACGTGGGTGCAGTGCATGTCGCCTCGGCTCAGGCGGCTGCCCGGTCCGGGAGCGGCGCAATGGTCCGCGGGACCGATCACTTCGAGGAGCATCACACACATGGCCGGAATAGTGCTGGTCGGCGCCCAGTGGGGCGACGAAGGCAAGGGTAAGATCACCGACCTGATCGCCGATGACATGGACTATGTCGTTCGGTTCCAGGGCGGCAACAACGCGGGGCACACCGTCATCCATGGCGGACGCACACTCAAGCTGCACCTGATCCCGTCGGGCATCATGTATCCGCATATCACGCCGGTCATCGGCAACGGATGCGTCATCGACCCCAAGGTCCTGCTCGAGGAGGTCGACCGCATCGAGGCCGACGGCCTCTCCACTCATCGCCTGCAGATCAGCTGCAATGCGCATGTGATCATGCCGTATCACAAGGATTTGGACGGTGCGAGCGAGCGTCGTCTGGGCAAGCTCGAGATCGGCACTACCCGCCGCGGCATCGGCCCGGCGTATCAGGACAAGTCATCGCGTATGGGTCTGCGCATCCAGGACCTGCAGGACGAGCACATCTTCCGCAAGAAGGTGGAAGCCGCTCTGGTTGAGAAGAACGACATTCTCGAGAAGATATACGGGCTGCCGACGTACACCGTCGACCAGATCGCCGACGAGTATCTTGAGTATGCAGAGCGCATCAAGCCGATGATCGCCGACACATCTCAGATGATCAACAAGGCGCTCGGCGCTGACCAGTGGGTGCTGTTCGAGGGCGCGCAGGGGACTCTGCTCGATATCGACCACGGCACCTATCCTTTTGTGACGTCGAGCAGCCCGACCGCAGGTGGCGCGTGCACCGGTGCAGGAGTAGGGCCTAAGGCCATCGATCGGGTGCTGGGTATCGCCAAGGCGTATATCACTCGGGTGGGCTCCGGTCCGTTCCCGACAGAGCTTCATGACGAGACCGGTGAGATGCTCACGCAGATCGGCGGAGAGTTCGGCACCACGACCGGTCGTCAGCGTCGCTGCGGCTGGTACGACGCGGTTATCGTCAAGTACACGGTGCAGGTCAGCGGCCTGACCGATCTGGTTCTCACCAAACTCGACGTGCTCTCAGAACTCGACACGATCAAGGTCTGCGTCGCCTATGAGTACGAGGGTCACCGCTACAACAACCTGCCGTGCCATCAGACGGTGTTCCATCACGCGAAGCCGATCTACGAGGAGCTTCCGGGCTGGAAGACCGACATCACGGGCTGCCGACACTTTGAGGATCTGCCCAAGGAAGCGCGCGACTACGTGCAGTTCATCGAGGACCTCGCCGAGGTTCCGGTCTCCATGATCGCCGTGGGGCCGAGTCGTGAGCAGACGATCATGCGCCGCTGGGATCCGCGTCCTTAGCGGATTCGTATCGACCCTTATGGGTAGGTAGAAACCCGCGAGGGAGGCGCAATGGGTCGGAACTGGACACGTAGTCTAATTTTTGGCGGCGGCATCCTGTTCATGCTGGGCGTGATCGATCCGCTCGAAGGGTTCCCCCTCGTCGTTTTGGGCATGGCCGCTGTGTACTTGGGAGAACGCAGGCTCGAGGGGCGTTTCGCCAAGCCGCTTCTGATTGAGACCATCGCCGCCCTGATAGGCGTTATCGCCATGCTCGGCATCACCTTCATGGGAGGAACCGGCGGTTCAAGCGGTCTTTCCATGTGGTGGCTGGTGACCGTCTTGCCGTATCCCGCTGCCATCCTGGCGGCCATAGTGACGATTCTTCTCGTGCTGCTCGAGTTCCGCCGCAGAGAACTCGAAGCCGAAGCCAGAACCCAGAAGCACCCCGGTAGCCGACCTGGCTCCGAGGCGCTTGAGTGAACTGGGCGCCGACTACTCTGCCGGCATCGCGCACCGTGTCGTCACGATCGACTCATCCCGTCGCGTGGGGATAGCGCCGGGATCACGGTGAGTGTGGCAAGTCCGGCGACCGTCATGGATACCCACATGATCATCGAGACTTGCGGGTGGATCTTGAATGGGGAAAGCCAAAGGGCAGAGAGCCCCAGCGCGATACCCAGCGCATTCGCAGCGATCGGGCGTCCGGCCTTGTCTATGGCCCTGAGCACGTACCCGGGCCCGTCCTTGCGCGCGTAGTCGATCGCCGCGACGAGATGGATCGCATAGTCGATGCCTACGCCGATCACGATGCTCGACACGATCGCCGTCATGAGGTTGAGCTGGATTCTGGAAACGACCAAGAAGCCGAGGAGCGCGGTGACAGTGAGCGCGATCGGTACGAGTGACACGATCGTCTCCTTGAGCCGACGATAGGCCAGCAGCAGCATCACGAACACGAGAGCGAACGCTGCGATGAGCGATCCGATCTGGGCCTGGAGCACGAGACGTGCGATCTCGTCCCAGAGCACCGGCATGCCGGTCAGGGTGCGGATTTCGGGTGCTTCGTCGGCGTATTCGATCCATTGCTGGAGCTCAGCGGTCTCGAATTGACCGGGGAACAGCATGAAGCGCATGCCGTCGCCCGAAACCATGGGACCCAAGGGGGATGCGGTCTCGCCCGAGAGCATGCCCGCGGCCGCCTCGGGTGGAAGACCCTCGATGATGTCCAGCGGTGAGAACACGCGAACCACGCCCGGAAGCTTCTCGAGTTCTCGCTCGATCTCGGACAGCCGAGCAATGCCAGCGGTGTCGGTCGGGTCGAACACGAACTCACCTGCCAGGGGTGTCGCCGCGCCGAAGACCTCGGACATGCGCTCGAAGCCCATGCGGATCTCATCGTTCTGCTTGAAGAAGAAGAGTTGGTCGGAATCTACTTCGAGCTGAGGTATGAATGCGGCGCCGAACAGAATAACCGCCACACCGAGACCGGCGGCGAACCAGCGACGCAGGGCGAGTCCTTTCAGGGCTCCGGTGATTCGTGAGCCGAGCACTGCGTGTCGGCGGTGGGGCTCGATGGTGAGACGGGAGAGCAGGGCCGGTAGCGCCCAGAACGAGATGAACCCCGCATAGCCGATTCCCACGGCGGTGAAGAGTCCGAGCTGCCGGATCGGCTCGACATCGGTGACGAGCAGCGACAGGAAGCCTGCCATGGTCGACAGCGATGTGAGGATCATGGGGATGCCGACCTGCCGGAGTGTGGTGGCGACCCTCTCGACGGTGCGATCGGTGCGCTCGACCTCTTCTTGGTAGTGCATCACGAAGTGCAGTCCGTCAGCAGAGCCCATGACGATCACGAAGATGGGAACGATGATGGTGACGATATCCACCGCCGTGCCCGTCGCTGATATCGTCCCGAACGTCCAGAGGGATCCGAGCAGGGCTGGGATCACCGCCATGACGGACAGACGTCGGTCACCGATATTGGCGTAGAAGGTACTCAGAAGCAGGATCACGACAACGGGTGGGATCACCAGAAGGAACCATCCGATGCGGTCGAGCACGCTGGCGAAGATCACCGGGTTGCCGGTGAGCGTCACTTCGAGGTTGGCTGGCCACTCGGTCTCAAGGAGTTCTCCGGCAGTTGCCAGACCGTCCTCACCGGGGCTGATGATCGCGAGCGCGTGCTGCCCGTCATCTGAGATCAGGAGATCGAGCGCGGGATTGCTGCCCAGCAGCTGATCGATCACCTCGGCGGGCGCATTCTCGATCATGGTCGACGTGAGCGCTTGACCGTTAAGCGGATTGAGTTCCGGGACCGCCGACGAGACCGATTCGACGCCCTTTACGTCGCGCATCCGGTTGGTCACGAGCGCGAGCGAGGAGAGCCCCGAACGTTCCCGGAACGAGCCCTCGTCGGCGATTGTCACTAGGGCATTGATCGTGTCGGTCGCACCGTACTTTTCGTTGAGTGCGTTGAACTCCTCGCCCGCTTCGTGGCCTTCCGTGATGAACGAGGCGACATCGGCGTTGAAGTTGATGAAGAACAGAGAAGTGATCGCGGAGATTGTAAGGAGGCCAGTGATGACTAGAATCATGCGCGAGCGCTGTACAATGAAGCGAGCTAGCCGATCCATGAGGTCTCCTTCTGTGCGGGGCCCACTGTCAGTCAACTGGAGGTCAGCATAACGCAGGCTTCATACGTGCGCGTGGTGGGCTACAATCGTCCTCGTGTGTTGCGTCATGGGTGAGGCACGCTTCGAAACCACATCACGGGAGGCAGATATGCGCATCCTCGTTCTTGGCGGGGGCGGCCGGGAGCACGCCATTGTTGTGAAACTGGCCGAGTCACCCCTGGCCGATGAGATCCTCGTTGCTCCGGGTAACGGAGGAACGGCCGCGATCGCGACCAATATCGAGCTCGACATAGAGGACGGTGCCGCCGTCGCGGCGTACGCAAGCGAGCAGGATGTCGGGCTCGTTGTCATCGGGCCGGAGGCGCCACTCGTATTGGGAGTTGGCGATGCAGTGCGCGCAGCGGGCATTCCGGTGTTCGGCCCTGGCGCTGAGGGTGGTCGACTGGAGGGCTCCAAGGAGTTCGCCAAGGACATCATGCGCCGCTATGACATACCCACCGGGTTCTCAGAGGCCTTCACTGACTGCGATGCGGCGATGGAGTACTTGGAGGACGTCGAAGCACCTATCGTGATCAAAGCCGACGGTCTGGCTGCGGGCAAGGGCGTCACGGTCGCTATGGATATCTCCACCGCCCGCCATGCGATCAATGAGTGCTTTGACGGTCGTTTTGGCGATGCAGGTTCGACGGTGCTCGTCGAGGAGTTCCTCGCCGGACCGGAGTGTTCACTCCTTGCTTTCACTGACGGCGAGACGATCATTCCCATGGCTCCCGCCCAAGATCACAAGCGCGCATACGACGGCGACGCCGGCCCCAACACGGGCGGCATGGGCGTCTACTCACCCGTCCCCATCGTCACTGAAGCCGAGTACGCGTCGATGATGGCCTCCATGGTCAAGACCGTGAAGGGCCTTGCCGCCGACGGAATCGACTACCGTGGCGTGCTCTACGGCGGTTTCATTCTGAGCGACGAGGGCCCCAAGGTCCTAGAGTTCAACGCTCGTTTTGGAGACCCGGAGACGCAAGTCGTACTCCCTCGGCTCAAGGGAGATCTCGTAGAGATCATGCTCGCCACCGCTGAGAAGCGGCTGGACGAGATCGAGATCGGATGGCGCGATGAGTGGGCCGTTTCCGTTGTGCTCGCCTCGGGCGGATATCCCGATGCTTACGAGAAGGGTAAGGTCATCTCCGGCATCGCCGACGCACAATCCCTGGACGGCGTGATGGTGTATCACGCAGGCACCAAGCTCGATGCGAACGGTACGGTTCTCACCAACGGTGGTCGCGTGCTCAACGTGACCGCACTGGGCCCTGATTTTGCGTCGGCACAAAAGTTGGCGTACCGGGCAGTCGGCAAGATTGGATTCGAGGACATGTTCAATCGCACGGATATCGGTGCCAGGGCCCTCAAGGGCCGCAGCGCTTGGGAGGTCTAGCATGCTCGCGGAACGTATACTCACCTCGGTCATGCGCCGAGAGAATGCTCGCAACCTTCGGCTGCAGCCGTTCGCAAAGCCGGCACTGCCCGACCCCAAGCCGGGCGTCGACTACATGTTGTACGTCCACATCCCGTTCTGTGAGCGGCTGTGTCCGTACTGCTCGTTCAACCGCTTTCCGTTCTCGGAGGAGCGGGCGGTTCCGTACTTTGAGCAGCTGCGCACCGAGATGCGCATGGTCGCCGAGCAGGGCTACGACTTTGGCTCCATGTACGTTGGCGGCGGCACACCTACCGTCATGGTCGACGAGCTCTGCAAGACCATCGACCTGGCGCGGGAACTCTTCTCGATTCAGGAGGTCTCCAGCGAGACCAACCCTAATCACCTGATACCGGAGATCGTCGATCCGCTTGTCGATCGGGTGCAGCGATTCAGTGTTGGGGTTCAGTCGTTCGATGATGGGCTGCTGAAGGAGATGGACCGTTACGATAAGTACGGTTCGGGCGCGGAGATCCTTGAGAGGCTCCAGTCCATCGAAGGTCGGTTCCACTCACTCAACGTGGACATGATCTTCAACTTCCCCAGCCAGACGCCCGAGATGCTGCTCCACGATGCGGAGATGCTCAGGGCCTCACAGGGTAACCAGACCACGTTCTATCCGCTCATGGCCTCTCCCGTTGTTCAGAGGCAGCTCGCCACCACGGTTGGCAAGGTCGACTACGCACGGGAGGCCCGCTATTACGAGACGCTCGTGCGCGAGCTCTCCGACACCTATGAGCCAGCAAGCGCGTGGACGTTCTCGCGCATCGCGGGCGGGATGATCGACGAGTACATCGTGGACTATGAGGAGTATGTGGGCATTGGTTCGGGTGCCTTCTCGTATCTCGGCGGTGCCATCTATGTGAACACCTTCTCATTGCGCGAATATGGCAAGGCGCTGAATGAGGGGAACTCCGCCGTGAGCGCCTGGCGTCCGTTCGCCAAGCGCGAGCAGATGCGCTACCGCTTCATGATGGGGCTCTTTGGCCTTGGTCTCGACAAGCTCAAGTTCAAACGTGATTTTGGTGTGACCGTGGAGCAGGGTCTGCGCACGGAGAACACCTTCATGCGACTCGCCGGCGCCTATGATGTCGACGACGTTCAGCACATCACGCTGACGCCCAAGGGTCGCTACCTGCTCGTGGCCATGATGCGCGAGTTCTTCATCGGCGTGAACAGTGTGCGGGATCAGGCGCGTGCGGTACTGCCGCCCGAGGAGCGCGAGCTGCTATTTGGAGCAGGGTGCGCCATGGACGAGGGGCACGCGGCCGAGGAAACCTTGACGGCAGCGGACGGCATGCCCACCCCCTGAGTGAACCGTTACAATGAAGGCCGATTGAGATCGCGTTGACACGAGGTCGGCGCTCGAGCGTATCGGAGGCATGGATGAGTGACACACCCCTTGTGGGGATCATCATAGGTTCCACCTCTGACATGGGGGTCATGGAGGACTGCTCCAAGCAGCTCGAGGAGTTCGGCGTGCCTTTCGAGCTGATCGTTGCGTCTGCGCATCGCAATCCCGACAAGGTGCACGAGTGGGCTTCGTCGGCGGCGGGGCGTGGCATCAAGGTCATTATTGCGGCGGCGGGAAAGGCGGCTCATCTGGGTGGAGTCGTGGCTGCGTTCACTCCTTTGCCTGTGATCACCGTGCCCATGAAGACTTCTGATCTGGGCGGTCTGGATTCACTGCTTTCGATGGTGCAGATGCCGCGGGGTGTACCAGTTGCATGTGTTGCTATCAACGGAGCCAAGAACGCTGCAATCCTCGCCACGCAGATGCTGGGGACCTCGATGCCAGAGTGGCGCGAGTGCATAGTGGCTATGAAACGGGAAATGACCGAGGCGTAGAACGCGGCACCCCGCATGGCGGGCAACCTGAAGTTTTCTGTCCGCACTGCCGATACTCACATGACAGGGACAATCCGAGCGGGGAGGCCCGGGGCATGAAAGCACTACACGCTGACGATGGGTTCACGCTGGTCGAGCTCATGGTTGTTGTGCTCATCATCGGAATTCTCGTCGCAATCGCCATACCGGTTTTCAACACGGCAAAGGCGAATTCGCAGAGGAAGACCTGTTTTGCCAATCAGCGCACGATTGAGTCCGCTGTCCAGAACTGGTCTGCTCAGCACGATCAGGAAGTCTCAAGTGTGGCGGGTCTCGTAGACGGGGACCATCCATTCATCGGTGAGTACATCTTCAGAGTTCCTCCGCTGTGCCAATCAGCTGCGACGCCTAACGATCCCATGATCGTGACCGCGGCGAACGGGGCATACACTCTCGATGCGAGCGGCACAGTAAATGCGTGTACGTTCGGGTCATCTCAGCACGGGTATTACAACTAGCCCCACCGAGCGCTCTCAGCGATAATGAATCGAAATGGCGTGTTTTCGTATGCGCCAACCTGTCGTCACCCGAGGAGGAACCATGCCGCACTCACCTTATGAGGATGTCCGTGTCTCTGGACACTTGATCGATTCCGGAATCGTCTCAGCCATCATGGATCGCATCGTCGCACTTGATGGTGAGTTCGAGACGCTTTCCTTTGATGTGGGTCGCACGAACGAGGATGAGTCCGTTGCCAAGCTTCGAGTTCGAGGCCGCGATGTCGCCCATCTCGATGAGTTGCTGGGTGTGATCCAAGAGTTCGGAGCGGTGTCGGTCGACCCCGACGATGCCGAACTCGCCCCGGCACCTACCGATGGAGTTCTCCCTGACTGCTTCTACTCGACCTCTAATCTCGAGACCGCCATCCGGGTCGCCGGCATCTGGGTTCCTGTGGCTGATTCGGAAATGGACCTGGCGGTGTGCGTGGACCCGGAGGCCAAGTCGGCCAGGACAGTGCCCATGGCGGACGCGAAGGCCGGAGATCTATTCGTCGTGGGGCATACCGGTATCAGGGTGAAGCCGCAGGAGCGCCCGCGCGACAAGCAGGCATTCGAGTTCATGGCCTCCGAGGTCTCCTCGGAAAAGCCCAAGGCGCAGGTTGTGGCACAGGTCGCACGCATACTTCGCGATACCCGCGAGTCGGGCAAGAAGATCGTTGCCGTGGTGGGACCAGCAGTCGTGCACACGGGTGCTGGCAAGGAGCTGGCTCGACTTGTGCGCATGGGCTATGTCAGCGTCATGTTCGGCGGCAACGCGGTGGCCACCCACGACATCGAGTCCGCACTCTACGGGACTTCTCTGGGGGTCTCGCTGGAGGAGGGGACGCTCGCTGTCGGTGGCCACGAGCATCACCTACGCGCCATCAATACCATTCGTGGGTGCGGGTCGATTGCCGAGGCTGTCGAGCAAGGAGTCCTCACCGAGGGGCTCATGTATACCCTCGTAGAGACAGGCACACCGTTCGTGCTTGCAGGTTCGATTCGTGATGATGGCCCGTTGCCGGACGTGATCACCGATTCGATCCAAGCCCAGGGAGCCATGCGTGAGGCCGTTCAGGATGCTGGTGCATGCCTCATGCTCTCGACCATGCTTCATTCCATCGCTACGGGGAACATGCTTCCTGCGGCGGTGGCTACGGTGTGCGTTGATATCAACCCCGCGGTTGTGACGAAGCTTTCGGATCGTGGCAGTTGGCAAACGATTGGAATCGTCACAGACGTCGGCCTGTTTTTGGAGCAGTTGGCGAACAGCCTTGAGGGCGACGCCCCCGCATAGCGCACTGCCACAAGGTGAGCGCCTGCTGAGCGTTCCCGGAATACGGTGGTCTTCAGGAAGGGGAGTATTCGGATGAGGAAGAAGATGATCCGAGGCGACGATGAGTGGCGTGAGTTGCTCACCAGCGACCAGTTCCGCGTTCTGCGACGCGCCGGAACCGAAACGGCTTTCTCAGGGGAGTACACCGATCTCGAGGTGGATGGTGTGTACCTGTGCGCCGGATGCGGTGCTGAGCTGTTCTCGTCGGCGACCAAGTTCCATTCCGGCTGTGGCTGGCCGAGCTTCTACAAGCCCATCGAGCCAGAGGCTGTGGAAGAGCACGAGGATCTCAGTTTCGGTAGATCGCGTGTCGAAGTCACCTGTTCCGTGTGCGACGGGCATCTGGGGCACGTGTTCACCGACGGGCCGCCTCCCACCGGGCTGAGGTACTGCATCAATTCGGTGTCTTTGGACTTTCGGGAGGGGGAGTAGGGCTTCTAAGCAGGTATATTTCGTATATACGAAGAAAACTTGTTAGTATCGCCTCACTTTGGGGACTTTCTAAGTAGAAAGCAAACCAGAACAAAGGAGGCGGGTACAATGAAGGCCCTCACCAGGACAGCAACAGACACCCGCCGACGCGCGAGGGTATTCGCCACTGTGGCACTCGCCGCAGCGATGGTTCTCATGATGGTAGTACCGAGCTTCGGCGCCACCACTGTAAACCTGCACACCCCCCACGTTGGTGCGAGCAGCTCAACATTCAACAACGACCCAGACGACGGCGGACTTTCCGCTGACGTCGTATGGCACTTCGTTCTCAACGGGCTTGATCGCGGAACGTCCGCGGCGCAGCTCACTGTGACATTCGCTGGGGCTGGAACCTCAGTCGTCAACGCACGAGTCGTTGGCCAGGGACAGACTCAGCACTTCTACGTTGGAACCGCCGGACACGACGTTCTGGTGGGAGCGTACGCAATGGTCGACTCCGAGAGCACGGGGAACTTGGTTCTGAGCCACGTTTCTTACGATCAGGTCGAGCCTCCGGTTGACGAGGAGCCTCCGGTCGATGAAGAGCCCCCAGCGGATGATCCCCCAGCAGACGATCCTCCTGCCGACGATCCTCCAGCGGATGATCCCCCAGCAGACGATCCTCC
>Ga0209121_10000107_pt1 | contig 82329 bp, 71 predicted proteins | sample Cruoilmetagenom3_FD_187292 | JGI IMG/M metagenome (GOLD analysis project Ga0209121, IMG submission 187292) | Oil polluted marine microbial communities from Coal Oil Point, Santa Barbara, California, USA - Sample 3 (SPAdes) (version 2) | ecosystem: Environmental > Aquatic > Marine > Oil seeps ...
ATCCGGGTTACCTGCCATATCAGAATAAAAAGCAATTGTTCCTTCAAAATGGGGTCGAGAATCCACAGTGGCAGTGCGCGCAAATTCTGTCGCTTCAGTCGATGGGGCCAAGGCGGGTTCACTTGTCGGTTCCTCACTGACCACCCGACTCGCCACCTCCGTCCCAGACTAGCAAGCCGAAACCATAAATAGGCCCAATATAAATATGCCTATGCGAATAATTGAATTCGTGGTCCTCATGGTTTCCTTTGTGATAAACCCCAGCGGGATTCAAGGCAATGTTTCAACCATCGTAATCAGTTTCGTTGATGGAAATCTTGCAGTTCATCCAATAACTGCTGTTTTCTTTCCTCATTGATGAAAGCTGCCTCAATGGCATTCCGGCTGATCAGATAAAGGTCCTTTTTGGAAAGGTCAAGTCCCTCCTGGGTCGCCAGGAAATTTTCGTTCATATATCCGCCAAAATAAGCCGGGTCGTCGGAATTTACCGTCACTCGCACCCCCAAATCCAGGAGCTGCTTGATGTTATGTTGCCCCATCTCATCAAACACGCAGAGCTTGATATTGGAAAGCGGGCACACCGTCAGTGGGATTTGATGCTCGACCAAATAATCAATCAATTTGGGGTCTTCAATAGAACGGACGCCGTGGTCAATACGCTTCACATCCAGCAGCTTGATCGCCTCCCAGACATATTCCGCCGGTCCCTCTTCCCCGGCATGGGCCACCGTAAGATAGCCCTGTTTTTCCGCCTTCTCAAAGACTGACTTGAAGAGCGCCGGCGGCCGGCCTTTTTCTGAGGAATCCAACCCCACCCCCAGGATTTTGTCTCGGTAGGGATAGGCGTCTTCCAGTGTCTTCATGGCCGCCTCGGGGCTGAAGTGGCGCAGGAAACAAAGGATCAAATCAGACGTAATCCCGAGTTTCTGCTCCGCATCTTTCATGGCTTGCGTCAGACCATTGATCACCACTTCGAATGGGATTCCCCGATCCGTATGCGTTTGTGGGTCAAAGAAAATCTCTGCGTGCCGGACGTTTTGTTCGCTGGCTTTCTTCAGGTAAGCCCACATCAGATCATAGAAATCCTGCTCGTGAATCAGAACCTGGGCACCCTGATAGTAAATATCCAGAAAGGACTGCAGGTCGGTGAAATGGTAAGCATCGCGGACTTCCTGCACGGATTTGAAGGGCAATTCGATCTGGTTGCGCTGCGCGAGGGCAAACATCAAATCCGGTTCCAGCGTTCCCTCGATATGAAGGTGGAGTTCCACCTTGGGCATTTGTTGGATAAATTGTTGTAGCGTCATAGTTTCCTTTGAGTAGAGATTGAGGTGAGTTTATTTTTATGTAGCGGAAGAAACTAAATGGTTATCATAGGGTTTTGAGGTGAGTTGAAAGGTCTGACAATTCCCTACTATTCCCCCTATTGTATATTATTTTCCGAGCGATTTCAAAAAAAGCCTAATATATTCTATCCTCTGGCGGCCATACCCAATTCTATAATTAACCTAACAAAGCATATATATGAATAAGGAGATCATATGACTACAGAAACAGAACGTGTTGATTATCATCAGGACCATTGTCGTGATACTCATTATCGCAGCAGTGTAGGTGATGCCGTCTATGGGTTCGGCATCATCGGCGCGGCCATCTTCTTCGTTGGCCAGGCAACAACCTTCTGGGCAGGTGTGTTAGGCTTCTTCAAAGCCATTGTCTGGCCCGTATTCCTCGTATTGGAAGCCTTCAAAGCACTGATGTAAACTTCGGGGGGTTAAAACAAAAGGCTCTCGGCGGCATTGACCTGACCCCCAAAAACTGATCCGGATACTGTGATAGTATTTGGGGGTCAGGTCATTCCTGTTGACCAATTGGTACACAAAGATAAACTTCTTCTCCGTAATTTCAAAATTAATCTCAGTATACAAGCTTCGTTTCCAATAGAAAAGGCTGGCTAAGTTAAGGTGGTTGCTGAAAAAATATTTACCGACTAAATCAAATCTAACTTCGGCCGGTACTGCAAGGCCTCAGCCAGATGCACCTGGCTGATCTTGTCCTCCCCCGCGAGGTCCGCAATCGTCCGGGCCAGCTTCAACACCCGATGGTAGGCGCGGGCGGTTAACTGTAATTGACGCATAGCGGTCTTCATCAGGGTCTGGCATTCCTCATCCAGAGCGCAATACTTTCGGATCTGCGCCGGGCGCATGTCCGCGTTGCTGGCGATATCCGTCCCGGCAAAACGCTCCCGCTGACGCTCTCTGGCAGCCTCCACTCTAGCCCGCACATCCGCTGAACTCTCCCCGGGTTTGAGGTCTCGAAGCTTCTGATATTCCACCCTCGGCACCTGGATATGGATGTCAATCCGATCCATCAATGGCCCCGAAATGCGCTTCTGATAGCGGGTTACCGCGGTCGAGGAACAGGTACAGGGCCGGGTCGGGTCACCATAATAACCGCACGGGCAGGGATTCATCGCCGCGGCCAGTTGGAAATTCGCGGGGAAGGTCAACGATCCCTGAGCGCGGCTGATGGTCACCATCTTATCCTCGAGGGGCTGTCGCAGCACCTCCAGCACCTTGGAACTGAACTCGGGCAGCTCATCCAGAAACAATACGCCCCGGTGCGCCAGGCTGATCTCGCCGGGATGGGGCCAGTTGCCCCCACCCACCAGGCCGGCATGGCTGATGGTGTGATGCGGTGCGCGGAATGGTCTCGCCCGCACCAGGGGCACATCCGATGGCAGCTGATCTGCCACGCTATAAATCCGGGTCACATCCAGGGCTTCATCAATCACCATGGCTGGCAGGATGGAGGGCAGTGCGCGGGCCATCAGGGTCTTGCCCGCTCCGGGCGGCCCGATCATCAATACGTTATGTCCCCCGGCGGCAGCGACCTCCAAAGCACGTTTGACGTGCTCCTGCCCCTTGATTTCACTAAAATCTGTTTCCACCAGAACATTCTCGGGGTGATGGTCCAGTGGTGCGGCCGGGGCCAGAGGCGTCATCCCACTCAAATGGTCATAGAGCGCGTTCAGGGTCGGCGCAGGGATCACGGTGATATTCGGGATCAGGGCGGCCTCAGCAGCATCCACCTCCGGGACGATCACCGTTTGATAGCCTTCCTTCCGGGCCAGCGCAGCCATCGGCAGCACACCTTTCACGTGCCGGACACCGCCATCCAATGAAAGCTCACCGATGATCAGGGCATCTTCCACGGTTTCCGGGTCCAGCTGATTGGTGGCAATCAACACCCCCACGGCAATCGGCAGGTCATAAGCCGGGCCTTCCTTGCGGACGGAAGCCGGCGCCAGATTAACGGTTAATTTCTTGCGGGGATAATAAAATCCGGCGTTCTTCACAGCTGATTGAACCCGTTCCCGGCTCTCCTGAACAGCCGCGTCGGGCAGGCCGACGATGACCATCTTCGGCAAGCCGCCCCCGGTATCCACTTCAACTTCAACGATCACGCCATCCAACCCGATGACTGCACACGAATTTACTCTGGCTAGCACTCATTCACCCCGTTTCAACATTGATTTTCTCTGAAAGGATTTTAACATAAATTATGGCCGATCATCCCTTCATCAAGAGAATACCGGTTTCTTTAGATGCTATCCTGAAATAATGAGAAATCCATTGTCGGCAATTCCGTTGAACGATATTGATGAACTGCCCATCCCAAAAACAGCATGTTGAAAATAAATCCCGGCAACCCTTCCAATAAATCCAACGGAAGATTTAAGGCGGCAGGAATAATATTAATTTGAACTAGAATGCGTAGAAAGTACATCACAAAATAAGAGATAGCGGGCAGGAATATCCACCACATAAAAATTTTAGGATTAAACCGTTTTGTTTCCATGAGATACAAAACGATAGGAATAAGAACAATCGACATTGATAAATGAGCGTGCCAGGTAACCGCACCAGTGGCTGCAAAGATACCAAGTAAGCTAATCGCAAGATAATCAAAATTATTGTTATTGGGTTTTCTAGAAAAAGCGGTCAATGATAAATATGTTGTGATAACGGAACCTATGATAATCACTATCCAACCCACATTACGTGAAAAATAGTCTGAAAAATGAACGCCCAACATCCGCCAGTTCATCATGACCTGTGGATTGCTCGCTGCGCCACCTTGAGAAGAGTTAATTAAAATCTGGAACAATGCCTTAAAGCCATCCCCGCCAATTAACCCATACGATATCAAAAATGCCAATATGCAGGATAATAAAAAACCAAGCAACGGCTTGAAAGATTTTTTCAATAAGAGGATAGGGAGGATAAATATTAATATTTGCGGTTTCAATATTCAGCCCCCTAACCATAGCCCAGCATTAATCGGCTTTGATTGATGTAAAGATCGCATAAATTCACCCACACAAATGCTTAACCATATGTTGAGTTGGTCATTTCTGATATGTAAGAACATGGGCAAAGAGAGCATGGTCATAAATAATATTCTTTTTGAAAAATTTATTTTAACGAGATCCCTTAAGAAAATTTTTAAATAGATAACATATCCAAGGACATTGAGGAGTGTCCAAAATATATAGCTGCATTATAGATCAGCCAAAGATAGGATTTGAAAAGGAAGAATGAATAAAGGCAGATAGGGTAAAGGCATAGCCTTAAAAATCAAACTTGTGTCTTTTGCCTGTGGATATATTTTTTCTTGGTATTGGAGTAAAAGTTTTGTATCATATACTTCCGCAAGCCCCCTTTCGTTTATAATTCTTCCCCCTGCCCAATAAGCACAATAATCTAGTCCAAAATAACTACAGATTTGCGTTTTTTGGATCATAATCACCATAAAGCCAAGATAACACGCGGCAATCGCTAACAATGCCAAATTTAATTTCCCCTTTAATTTCATATTTCGAAATGGAATAACAGGACCATTATTCATTGATCTCTTCTTAGCCTCCCAAGTAAAATCTACTGTTTTTAATCCTGTCTAGACTGAAAAATAGAAAAACCCCTTACCAGCATATTTTTCACCCCTTTTCAACGAAAGAGCAATCGTGTTGGTAAAGAAATTCTAGCATAGAAAAGCTGAATCGATGACAAGAGACCGGAATTTCTCACTCCCGAATTCAGAATAACAGTTATCAGCCCTAGTCCTCCATAAGAACGCTAAAAAGTATTAAACAGTCCTTATGTCCAACAGCAGCACCAGTCCCTGAAGGCGTTGGACCAGTTCACTGCCCTTGCGGGGCTGCTCTTATCCGTGCCATTGCCGCCGGTATACAGACACGAACAATAACAACCTCTGTGATTTGGGCGAATGTCTCTATGGCTAAGGTATGGTAATATCAAGCAATAAAATAATGCTCTTGATCATACATCAAGGGCATTTTATTTCGTTTGATTTGATAATTATGCCTGAAAATGAAATTACCTATCCCTGAAGCCAGAAATAGCGATAAGGCTCGAAATGGATACGGGCCTTCCCATCCACCACGGCAAAGGCTTCCCCACTGATCAGGTCTGACAGCTCTGCATTTTGGGAATCGATCTCAAGATCAAACGCATTTGCGCTCACATTGACCAGTGCCAGCAGCCTCGATCCGCCGTTCGGCGAAGTCCGCGCTAACGCGAAAACGCGATCATCCAGCCTGAGCACATCCTGCGCACCATATGGATCAAAAGCCTTCTGTCCCCTTCTGACATCCAGAAGGTTCAACATTCTATTGAAAACCTCCGCATGGATATTATCTGGATCGTGCAATATCTCGTTAACATCATCCACCATGAACTTCTTGCGGTTGATGGACCTCGCCCGCCCAGTCTCCTGAACATTATCCAGTGCATTCCTGGAACCAAACAGGCTGTGATAGTAAATCCCCGGCACACCCGCCAGCGACATGAGGATCACCTGCGAGGCCAGATAGCGGTCCATATCAAATGGTTCGGGCGCGGCCGGGTCGTTCAGGGCATCATAGAGGGTCGTGTTCAATTCGTAGACTGTCTTACTCCCGTCCGGATTGGAACGGTGCGACAGTAAGCCGCCATGCCGGCTAACCTGATTGAAAATTTCTTCAAGTTCCTCCTCCGACAGGACGCCCTTTGCCGGCAGGACGCCGATGCCGTCATGCGAAGCGATGAAATTAAAAAAGATCCCGGTTGGCTCCAGATCAGCAGCCCAATCCGTCAACCTTCTCGCACTCCCAGCAATCAAAGTATGTAGAACAAGCGGGGCCAGCGGGAATTGATACACCATATGCGCTTCATCGGTCTGGCCGGTTTCAGGATCAACATTCCCAAAATAGCTAATATTCTCTACATGCGGGACATTGGTCTCCGTGATCAACACCACCTTGGGCTGCGCGGCTGCCAACACCTGCCGGATGATCTTCACAACCGTATGGGTCTGCGGGAGGTGGATGCAGGTCGTTCCCGATTCTTTCCAGAGATAGGCAATCGCGTCCAGACGAATGATAGTTGCGCCCTGCTGCAGATAGAACAAGAGAACATCCAGAATGGCTAACAGGACATCAGGATTAGCAAAATTCAAATCAACCTGGTCCGCGCTGAAGGTCGTCCAGACCTTTTTCGTCCCTTCCACTGTTTCGACCTCGGTCAGGAGCGGTGAGATCCGGGGGCGAACCACCTGCGATAAGTCCCAGCTCTCATCCACCTGGATGAAAAAGTCCTGATAGGCCGGGTCACCGTTTTGGAATTTTCTGAACCATTCACTTTCACGGGAAATATGGTTGATGACGCCATCGACCATGATCTTTCGGGGTTTTGCTAAAGCTTGAAAATCTTCCCAGGTGCCCAATTTCGGCTCAATCACCCGGTAATCGATCACAGAGAAACCATCGTCAGATGAATACAGAAAGAACGGCAGAATATGCAGGCTGTTGATCTGACTGCCCAGATTCCGGTCAAGAAATTGCCCCAGCGTCTGAAGGGCTGGTTTAGGCGGATCCTGAATGATATCCCCATAGGCAATTAAAATGACGTCTTCTTCATTGAATTTACTGGCTTGCTCTCCAGCTTGTTCAACACTGGCAAAATTCTGGTATGCTCCCAACAGCCCGGAAATTCGTTCAACCAAATTCGCAGCCTGATCGCCACCATACAGGAATTTCAGGTGATGATAAAGTTTCTGTTTTTCTTTCTCGTTCATTTTGACCGATAAATCCGTTTCTAAAGTAAGGGTAGTAAATCATTCTCCAAATTCTTATAAGAGTAATGCTGCTTCGCAAGGCGATAATTCTTATCCACCAGCTGCTCCCGCATTTGCCGATCCGTCAGGTAATCCACGCACTTGTCGGCAACCCCCTGTAAAATCTTAGTGGAAATTTCAGCCAAGTCAAGTCGATCACGAGAATTTATAACTGAACCCAGTGAAATCACTTCAAATCCTTTTTCTTTGATATCTTCCAGATAAACTGGATATTCAAATAGGACAACCGGCAATTTTGCGCGGAAAGCTTCCAGGAGCTGGTTTCCCCACCCTTCCCAAAGGCTGGGATAGGTCACCAAATCAGCGATAGTATAGGTGTCCCAGAATGAATAAATCTTTTTTCCGGAGGCACGGCTCCTCTCTGGGCCAACCATTGTGTCAATATGACGCAGATCTACACCCAGAGAGTCTGCTTTCTCCTTTAGCCTTTGGAGATATGTGCCCGAGAGATCCTCTCGATTGTAACCCGCCAGAACCAGCACAATTTTGCTCTCCGGCGTAAAACGTCCGCCATTGGCCAGACATCGTTCCTGGATCAGCGCCCGTCGATGAGTGGCATTAAGAGCGGCGACCAGGTCAATCGCCAACTCAATCCCCTTGCGAGGAATAATCCGGGTTGCCTGAAGTACGCAGATATCTCCTTCTTTTAAACCGATTGCCTGCCGAAAATCTTGATTATAGGAGTCAATGACCCAATCCGGTGCTTGAAAATCAAACACATTCGGAATGATTGTCGACTCAAGCCCTTTATATCCTGCCAGACTCGCCTGGGCCAGACTGTTGATCACCACATGTTTTATATCCGCTGAATTTGGCGGCAGATCATTATCCAGAATCTCTTTGACTAACGGGTCTCCCAAATCGGGTTTGACTCGCTTCTCCCAATAAAAATCATGGTGGTGAGCAATGGCATGTAAATCGAGCTCCGATTGGATTTCTCTCAGAGCGATGGCTGCAGGAATGTTCATCGCGACACTCCAAATATTGTCTACGATCAACAGATCTAGTCCATTGTCTACGATAGCTTTCTTCAATGCAGCTTTCGCCTTATCTTTTTGTTCGGAAATCCGAATTCCCAACGCTTTCGAAGTCAGTGAGTGTGATAACCCCAAGACGTTATGATTAATTTCCTCAATTATCGCTGTGTGATGATAAAGTTCGGGGACCAGGATGCCTTGATCAGCCCCAAACCGGCCAGCAAATAATTGAACCTGATGGCCGATCCTCTCAAGGACCGTTTTCCACTTTTCCACTTCAAGGGAAACGCCATCTGTCAGGCCAAGTTGATAATGAAATATGCCAATGCTATGCGACGTGTTCATATCCTTCAGCTTCGGTCAGTTGGGACACACCATTATACAATCAAGGAGAGCGAAATCCCTATAGTTTTAATAAAAGAGTATTCAGTTCTGACAGATCGGCTCTTAACCCTTCACACCACCAGCGGTCAGACCTTCGGCCAGATATTTCTCCAGAGCCAGGAAAAGGATAATGATCGGAATGGTCATGATCGTGGAAGCTGCCATAACGACATTCGGCCTCGGAGAAGGATCGTTAAAAATCGTGTTGATCTTGATTGGCATAGTAAACATATCATGATCATTCAGGAAGATCAACGCATACAGGAACTCGTTCCAGGCAATCATGAAGGTATAGATGCTCACCGAAACCAAAGCCGGAATGGACAGGGGCAGAGTTACCCGCCAGATAACATCCAAACGGCTGCACCCGTCAATCAATGCGGCCTGTTCAATCTCATCCGGGATCGTCCGGAAGTAGTTGGTCAGCATATAGAGCGCGACAGGCAGGGTCTGTGACAGATAAGTAAAGACCAGTATGCCCAAATTATCCTGTACACTGAATCCCAGCTTGTCCCCGACCTGCGCCAGCATCGCAAACAATGGAATGATCAAAAGCACACCCGGAAATAGGTAAACCAGCAGGACTCCATTCAGCAGAATGTTTTTCCCTTTAAAATGAAGCCGTGCGATGGCGTATGACCCCAACACAGCCAGAATGACGGCAATGATCGCTGTTGGTATGGAGACTTTCAAGGTGTTCATGATATTCTGCCCGAAATCCTGAAAACTGGGATTACTGGGATCAAACAACTCTTTGAAGGCATCCAATCGGAGGCTGGCGGGAACATAAACGGGTTCCCGTCCCCCAATTTCAGCTTTCGTTTTGAATGATGAACTGACCATCCAATAAAATGGGAAAAGGATGCTCGTCAGGAAGAAGATCAGAATAACCGAAAATAAGAATCGCTTCCATGTGATCCAGCCAGCTAAATGACCAATCAGGTTTTTCTTTTCATTCTTCATGGCTAATCCTCAACATTCTTCATAACGACAGTCACATAAACCGCCAGGAACAGCGCCAGAACCAGCAGCAGCATCATAGCGGTGGCCGCCCCACGGCCAAAATCGTATAACTTAAAGCTGAACTCATATGTCAACACCGGCAGCACCTTCGTGCCAAAACCGCCCCCGGTATAGAGGAAGATGTCGTCAAATTTATTGAATGTCCACATCAACCGCAGCAGAAATGTTGCGCCAATAACGTAACGCAATTCGGGCAGGGTGATTGTGAAAAACTGTTGCACGGCATTCGCGCCATCCATTTTGGCCGCTTCATACAGCTTGCCATCAATGGCTTGCAGGCGGGCTAAAATCATCAACATGCAGAAGGGGAAATAACGCCAGGCATCCAACAAGATCACAATCAGTAATGAGAGTCCGCGTGTCGCCAGATAGGCAACAGGCTCCTGAATGAGGCCCAGGCTCATCAAGATGTCGTTCAACACACCGGAAGGTCTTGGGTCCAGGATCCAGCGCCAGACAAACGCCACGCTCACAATTGGTGCCACATAGGGAAACAGGAAAATAGCCCGGGCAATCCCCCTACCTTTGAAAGGGCGATTCAATAATAGCGAAGCAGCAATACCAACCAGAATTGCCAAGGTTGTGGCGGAAAACGAATAAATAACTGTGGTGACCGCTGCCCCCATGTTGTTAAAACCCTGAAATTTGAAAGCGTAATCCTCGATCACTCTGGCGTAGTTTTCAAAACCGACCCAGGGTGCATGAAATACATCATTGAGGTTATGCAAACCAACATCATGGAAACTCACCCAAATGCTGAAAATGGCAGGAAAAATCACCAGACCAAAGACAATGAGTGCTGTTGGCGAGATCAAAGCCCATGCCAATCGAGATTCCTTAGCCCGCATTCCTCTTTTTCTTTTCTTTACGGCAACGGACATGATGACTCCTTATAAATTGCAGAAAAGGGTGTGGCATCTGCCACACCCTTTATCAGTCTTTATTTTTTACTCAGCACGATCTGCCAAGAGTGATTCAACCTGTCCTTGTAGCCATTCTGCGGCTTCTGCGGTTGTCATTGTTTCCTCCAAAGCCATATAGCTAATGGCTTGGGGGATCAGCAATGTACCTTCAATGTCACCGATAACGGCGCGTTCAACACTGCCATAATCGGGGCGGAAGAGCCAGCGCTGCATGTTTTCGTAACCATCAGCGATTTGTGAAATGGTATCCTCACTGTAATATCCGAAGTAGTCACTCAGACCACGCCATCCATCGACAGCACTCTTCAAAACAGGAACCTTACCCATGGGTGCAGTTGCCAGGACATCCAGATAGTTTTGGCCGGTCATAAAGAATTTCACGACTTCCTGCGCCATTGGATCTGCGCCATCAAGAATGCCGAGGGTCACAAGCTGACCATAGGTTGCGGAGCCATTGTCGCTCACGATGCTGGGGGCAAAACCGGAATTCGCAGCCAGATCTTCGACCACTTCAACCGTGCCGCCATCTTCCATACCGGAGCCATCAACCAGGTCATCCATAATATACGTGCTGTACCACATCATACCGGTCTGGCCCAACTCATAGGATTCACGAGCACCACGCCAGTATTGCGGGCCGGGCATCGCACAGCGCTGCAGGCCTGCATACCAATCCAATGCTTCAATCATTGCATCGGAATTCATGGTCACATTGCCATCCGCATCAAACGGCCAGGCTTCATTGGAAATTGCAACTTGTTCGAACACCTGTTGAGGATAATTCTGACCAGGATCGGTACCGAGGGCCAAGCTGTAAACCAGGCCCTCATTGCCGGCCATCCCGTCACAAGCGGCATCAATATCGCTCCAAGAAATCGGGGCGGCCAGACCAAGGCTGTCGAAAATGTCAGTGCGATACCAGAGCGCCTGAACCCAGCCATCAAAGGGCACCGCTGCGTATTTGCCGGTTCCGGGGTCGGTAACCATAGCCAAAGGGCCGGCCTGGAAATCATCCACGCCAATGCTCTCGATGGTCGCCTGAGCTGCATCCAGATCAAGAATGCCATCGGCGGCAAAGGAGGACACACGTTCAACGCCCATGCGTACGATGTCCGGTAGACGATTGGCTGCCTGAGCAGTGGCGATCCGTTGCGCAATGCCAGATTCTTCAATGGCTACGATCCGCAGGTCAATTTCAGGATGCTCTGCCATGAAAGCATCAGCAACTGTTTCGTAAGCCAGGATACGCTCTTCTTCGTTATCGGTTGTCCAGAATTCGATGACAGTCTTTTCGACAGCCTCAGTAGCCTCGGAGGCCTGTGATGTGCAGGCGCTGAGTACAACACTCATCACCATGACGATCACCATAACGATTGAAAACTTCTTCATTGATCTACTCCTTTTTCTTAATTGATTTAGATAGGATATTAACAAACTAGCCATTCTCTCCAGAAGATCCCTCCTTTACTCTTCCCGTCCTTATTCATTAAGACCACAAGATTGTCTAATAACCAGATTTGGTTGTAATAAGACCTGTTGTTTCTCATCGATGCCTTCGCGGATAACCCTGACAAGCATTTCGCAAACCATTCCCCCAATTTGATAAACCGGCTGGTGGATGGTCGTCAATGGCGGGTGGGAATATTCAGACATCGGGATATCATCAAAACCTGTAACAGATATGTCCTCGCCCACCACCAGGTTGCAATCCTGAACCGCACTCATCACACCAAAAGCCATCAGGTCATTGCAGGCGATAATGGCTGTTGGTCTTTCGGGCAGCTCCAACAACTCACAACCCAGCTGGTATCCGCTCTTCTGGGTGAGATCGCCCTGTTTAATATAGGCCGGGTCTAAAGTTAACCCAAATTCAGCCAAACCATCCTCCAGACCAGCCAGACGTTTTTCCGAAAAAGCCAGGCCCTCAGGCGGCAGGATGCAGGCAATCTTCTCGTGTTTCAATTCAGCAATATATACCCCAACCAGGCGCATTCCAAAATAACCATCCTCATCAACATAAGAGAATTGATCGCAGTCATCCGTCCGGCCAAAAGCCACAAAGGGAAAGTCCTGTGACAGCAGATAATTGATCCGCTGGTCATCCTTGCGGGTGCGGACGACAATGAAGCCATCCACCCTGCGCCCTTCAATAAGTTTTTCGTAGGCTTCATTCTCTTCAGGACCGGGAGACCGCGTAGAGACCAACAGATCAAACCCCATGTCTGCTGCCATATTACCAATTCCAGCCAGGAGTTCGCTAAAATATGGATCAGAAAAACGGGGGCTGAAAGTCGGCAGGATCAGGCCGATGGTATCAGACCGCTGTTTTTGCAATCTTTGGGCGTAAGTGTTAGGCGAATACCCCATCTCTTTGGCAGTATCGAGAATGCGCTGTTTTGTTTCCGGGCTGACATCGTCATAGCCATTCAGCGCTCTGGAAACAGTGGTAATGGAACGATTAACCCGTTTGGCGATGTCTTTGATGCGAACACTCATGTACTTCTCTCGTTTCCAAAACGTTTTGGATATATTTGCAGTATAAACCAAAACGTTTTGGATGTCAACAAAGCATTAACATTCTTTAAGGGAGAATTAACAATAATTACGTTGTTTTGGGAGAAAATTTGGGTTTATTGACCAGATTTAACAGTAATAAATTCCCGAACTGTTTCAGCCTTAATCGGCAGGCTGTGCACCCGCAGACCAATGGCGTTATAGAGCGCATTGGCGATGGCGGGCGGTGTGGGGATGCTGACAATTTCGCCGATCCCCTTTGCGCCGTAAGGGCCGTTATTGGTGGGCGCTTCGACCGGGAAGGTATCAATCAGCGGCGTATCCATGATCCCGGGGATGTGATATTGCCGGAATCCTTCCGTTAGGTTATGTCCGTTTTCCAGCAGAACCTCTTCCATCAACGCGTGCCCCACACCCATCACAGTGCCGCCCTCGACCTGGGCGTTGAAGCCCAGAGGATTGATCACTACTCCGGCATCGTTCGCCGTGATCACATGCAGCACTTTGATCTCACCCGTCTCCAGGTTCACCTCAATCTGGACAGCCTGAACGGCGAAGGAAAATGCAAAGTGAATATCCCCATTGGTGCCCAGCGGTTCCGTCTCGGGGGCGGTATAGCGATAGGTCTCTGCAGGTCTCACCCCTTCCGCCAGCACCAACTGGTAAAGGCTTTGCAGATTAAAAGACTTCTCACCAGCCATCACCTGACTATCTGTAAAAACGACATCCTTACGGTCAAGATTAAAATGAGATGCCAGAAAGTCAGCCATCCTGCGGCGCAAGGCTCTGGCAGCAAATTTAGCGGCGTTCCCGGTGACATAAGTCTGGCGGGAGGCCGTGGTCGGGCCGCCATCCGGTGCCTGGTCAGTATCCATGACATGCACGGTCACATCAGCGGGAGCCGCCTCCAACTCCTCAGCAGCAATCATCTGCAGCACAGTCACCAGGCCCTGGCCCAACTCTGCGGCTGAAGAGCGCACGTCGTAATGGCCCTCCGGCAGCAATTCCACAATGACGCTGGAGCTGTCATCCGCGCCGCTGCCCAAGCCGGTATTCTTGAACGCGGCCGCCACACCCCAGGTACGCACACATTCTCCATCCACCCCCGTTAGTCGCACCGGCTCAAACGGCTTTTCCCCTGCGACTTCATACAGTTTGGCCTTGACCTTATCCAGACATTCCACCAGCCCCACACTATCCACCAACAGCTGGTTGGTGTTGGTCCGCGTGCCCGTTCGCAGGGCGTTCTTCCGGCGAAAATCAAAGGGATCCAAATCCAATTGGCGGGCCAGCATATCCATCATACTCTCGATGGCGAAGGTGGCCTGGATCACCCCAAACCCACGGAAGGCACCCGAAGGTGGATTGTTGGTGAACATGGCGTAACAATCCGCCTTGGTATGCGGGATGATATAACATCCGGCGGAGTGGGTCGTTGCCCGGGTCATCACCTTATCACCCAGCGAGGCATAAGCGCCTGTGTCACCATAGAGCAAAGTCTCTGCCGCAGTGAGATGTCCATCGCGCTTTACCCCCAGCTTTACCGTAATCTGGGTAGCATGGCGTTTGGGATGGACCAGCAGGGATTCCCGGCGGTCAAAGAGCAACTTGACCGGCCTGCCCGTGGCATTTGCCAGCAGCGCGCTGTGGATCTGGCCGGCGATATCTTCCTTGCCGCCAAAACCGCCGCCCATCGTCTGCCCGGCGATATGCACCCGCTCTTCCGGCCAGCCAAGTGCCTCTGCCACCTGCCGCCGGTCCTCATAAGGGATCTGCGATCCGACATAGACCGTCATCCGGCCATCCTCAGTCGGGACGGCCACGCTGCATTCCGGCTCCATGAAGGCGTGATCCATGGTTGGCGTGGTGAAGGTCTCTTTAAGCAATAGGTCTGCGTCAGCGAACCCCTGAGCCAGATCACCCTTGCGGACCTTGATATGCTCCATCAGGTTACCCGCTTCCCGCAGCTTGGGCGCATCCGGCTGTGCGGATTGAACCGCCGAAGAGATAACCGGCAAAGGGGTAACTTCAATCTCAATTAACTCGACAGCCCGATCAGCAATGGCCTGAGTCTCAGCAGCCAGGATAGCAACCGCATCACCCTCATAGTTAATCTGTTCCCCCACCCCCACCATCACAGGCCAATCTGAGAAGATCAAACCATGCCTGTGCGCGCCGGGAAGATCATCCGCCGTCAGAACTGCAAACACCCCGGGTACCTCCTGCGCCTTGCTCACATCCAGTCTCTTCAAGATTCCATGGGGAACCAGCGCTCGTTTGGCCCTGGCATACAGCATCCCGTCAAAAGTCAGATCATCGGTAAAAACCGCCCGACCGGTCACCTTATCTTGTGCATCAGGGCGGACCTCCATCCGTCCCACCACCTTACCTGGGCGTACGGAATCTTTCACTGTAGGCGGCCTGACCGGGTCACCCGACCGTAGGGATTCAGCCGCCGCGAGAATGGCCTTCTCAATGGAAGGGTAACTGCCGCAGCGGCAGAGGTTGCGTTTCAGCGCTTTCTGAATATCTTCGGATGTTGGACTTGGCGTGCGTTCAAGCAGGGCATAGGACGCCATAATCTGGCCCGGCGTGCAAAAGCCGCATTGCACAGCGCCATAATCCACAAAAGCCCTTTGCAACGGGTGTAAAGAGCGCGCGCCATCCACAATCTCGGATAAACCCTCAATGGTAAGGATCGTTTTGCCATCCGCTTTTTCAGCCGGGAACAGGCAGGACTTTACAGGCCGCCCATCCAACAAGACCGTGCAGGTGCCGCACTGACCCTCACCGCACCCAACCTTTGTTCCGGTCAGATGCAGCCGCCTTCGCAACAGATCGACCAGTTTCTCACCGGGTTCAACGGATAACGAATAAGCCTGTCCATTGACAGTTATTTCAATATTTTGGTCCATAATAGATTTTTTATTCTTCCCGTCAGAGGCCACGTTCACCCCGGATATAGGGGATTCCCAAAGCTGCCGGTGTGCCTTTCCGGCTCCGCCTGGCCGCACCAGAACCCCAGACCAGCGCAACAATCGTCAGGATATATGGCACCATCTGCAGGAAAAAAACCAAATTGTTGTTATAAAAGAAGGGGTTGCGGAATCCAAGCAGCATCGCAGGCCCCTGCAAATCCAGGTTGAATCTTCGGAGCATACCGAAGAAGTAGCCGCCCAGCGCAGCAGTGATCGGATTCCAGCGGGCAAAGATCACCAGGGCAATTGCGATCCAGCCCTGACCGGAAGTCGTCAGGTTGCTGTACCAGCCCGGAGAGATCGCTATGCTGATGGTCGCGCCTGCCAAACCAGCCAGACAGCCCCCGACAAAAGTATAGAGATAACGCGTGCCATAAACACTGATCCCCAGGCTGTCCGCGGCAGAGGGCTTTTCACCTACAGCCCGCAAGTGCATGCCTGGTCGTGTTTTATGAATTAAATACCAGGATATCGGGATCAGCAGATAACCCACATAAACCAGCAGGTTGAAATCTGCGAAGAAGATCGGGCCGATATAAGGAATTTTTGAGAGCAAGGGAACTGTAACGGTTGGGATCGTAGGGGTGTTCAGCCCGGTCAGGCCCTCACCCAAAACCAATGCCAGTCCTGTGCCCAGGAAGGTCAGTGACAGGCCGCTTACCGTTTGATCAGCTTGCAGGGAGATCACCACCAGCCCGTGCATCAGGCTCAGAATGCCGCCCGCCAGGATCCCGGCCAAAAGGCCCAGCCAGGCATTTTGGGTCACATGGGCGACTTTGAATGCCGCCATTGCACCAATCAGCATCATCCCTTCCACACCAAGGTTCATAACGCCCGAACGCTCTGCCAGGATTTCGCCGATAGCTGCGATAAGCAGGATCGTGCCCGTGGAAAGCCCCGCCCGCAGAATAACCAATAAGTTCATGCTGCCTCCTCCTGATGCTGACGAACAATGCGAACTTTATAGCGCAGGAAGACATCACTGCTGATCACCAGGAAGAGAATTGTCCCCTGGATCATGAAAGAAAGGCCCGAGGGTTGAATCTCCCGCCCAGCCACAATGAGTGCACCGAAAAGGATCGCCACCGGAATGACCGCAAAGGGATTCAGTTTCGCCAGCCAGGCTACGATCACGCCGGAAAAACCATAGTTGGCCGAGATTCGCTCCTGTAAGCGATGAACCACACCGGTCACTTCGGACATCCCTGCCAGACCGGCCAATGCACCGGAGAGCATCATCACCAGGATAATGTTCTTCTTGATATTGATCCCCGCATAATTTGCCGCTTTGGGATTATCGCCAATCAATGAGATCTCGTATCCCCAGCGGCTGTGCTTCAAGATCAACCAGATCAGGATCGCGGCAATCAGGCCAAATACCACACCCAGATGCAATGTGATCCCGGAAAAGAAAGGATATTCCTTCGCGAGGTCAGCCAATTTCGGCAGCCAGGCTACTTTTTCAAAGGTCGGGGTCATCTGAAATCCTGCATCACTGTACTTGCCAAAGATCCAGTAGTTGTTCCAATAGACTGCCACATAGTTCAGCATCAGGGTCGTGATGATCTCGTTAACATTAAAAATCGCTTTCAGGAAACCGGGGATAAAGCCATACAGCGCACCGCCCAGAATTCCCATCAAAGCCATCAAAGTCAACACCATCCACCTTGGACTGTCCAAAGGAATAATCGGCACCAACACGACCATACTGGCAAAGAAAGCGCCCATGTAGAACTGGCCTTCGCCGCCGATATTCAGAATATTCATCTTAAATGCCACAGCGCAGCCAAGGCCAATCATGATCAGGGGGGTAGCTTTCACTAAAATATCAGAAAAAGCACCCCAGCTGCCAAAAGCCGCACTGAAGAAAAAACTGTACACCCGGAAGGGATTCCCGCCAATTAATGCTAAAACGATGCCGCTGATGATAAAGGCAACCACAATCGCGCCGATTGACGTTGCCAAGGGCATCCATTTGGGGACATCTTTCGTACGAGGTTCAAATTTTAATTTAAAAGGCAGTCTCATTCACCGCTCCTCAATGTCCCGGTCATCATCATGCCAATCTGATTGAGGTCCGCCTCACTAGCATCCATTTGACCCACAAGCTCACCATCAAAAATGACTGCTATTCGGTCACTCAACATAAGCAATTCATCCAATTCTTCTGAAATGAGCATGATCGCGGCACCTTTTTGGCGTTGTTCCAGCAGAATTTGCTGAATCCCCTCGATTGCACCCACATCAAGGCCCCGGGTCGGCTGCATGGCGACGATCAATTGGGGTGCACCGGAGATCTCCCTAGCCAAAATCAGTTTCTGCAGGTTCCCGCCAGAAAGTTTGCGCGCCATAGTATCCACGGTTGGCGCCTGGATATCATAGCTATCTTTCAAACCGACTGCATGGTCATGAGCAGCAACATAATTGATGCGCCACCCATTGCTGATGGGATCCTGGCTGTAACTTTTCATGATCGTGTTCTTGGTGATGGAAAGATTTGGCGCAGTCCCCACCCCGGTGCGATCCTCGGGGATATGTGCCAGACCGCAGCGTATGGATTTACTGGGAGAACAATTCCCAACTTCCGTACCGTTAATCCTGACCGAGCCCTCACTCGAGCGCAGTCCGGTAACCGCTTCCACCAATTCACTCTGACCATTTCCGGCAATCCCGGCAATCCCAAAGATCTCCCCTTCCCTGATCTCAAAGGAGACCCCTCTTACAGCGGGCAATCCCCGGTTATTTTCCGCGAAAAGGTTCTCAACTTCCAGAACAACCTCACCCGGCTCTTTTTCCAGCTTATCCACCTGGAAGATAACCTTTCGCCCAACCATCAACTCCGCCAGCTGGGTGCGAGTCAGCCCTTTGGGGTCAATACCTTCCGCGGTTGCTTTGCCTTTTCGAAGAACGGTCAATCGATCAGCCACTGCCTGGACTTCATTCAATTTGTGACTGATGAAGATGATGGATTTCCCCTGGCTGACCAAGGTGCGCATGGTTTCCATCAATTCGTCAATTTCCTGCGGCGCCAACACAGCGGTAGGCTCATCAAGGATCAGAATATCGGCTCCCCGATAAAGTGTTTTTAGAATTTCCACCCGCTGCTGCTCTCCAACAGACAGCTGCCAAATCTTGGCGGTAGGTTCCACCTTCAAGCCAAAAGTCTCCTGCAATTTTTCAATCTTCTTATCATAGATTGATAAATTCATGAAGAATTTTGGTTCGTTGAGCCCCAGCAGGATATTTTCAGTCACCGTCAGGGTTGGCACAAGCATGAAATGCTGATGCACCATCCCGATCCCGGCTGCAATAGCATCTTTTGGCGAACGGAAGGACACCGGCTTGCCTTTGACCATAATTGTGCCTGATTCAGGCTGGTACATCCCCGAAAGGACATTCATCAAAGTGCTTTTGCCAGCGCCATTTTCACCTAAAAGCGCATGAATTTCTCCTTTTTTCAAGGTGAAATTCACATGATCATTTGCCAATACGCCTGGGAAACGGATGACAATATCCCGCATATCAACTGCGTAATTACTACCATTAGGTATTTGTGTCATAAATCCAACTTAATCAATAAAAGCACCAAAAACGATGCGTAATGATTGCCAAATGGCACAACCAGGAAACTGCCTAAACGAGTTTCCTGGTTGTGATTATATAGATCAACTACTCAAGTGAGGGTAATTCTGCAGTGATGTTTTCGTTCCACCAATACATACAAGTGGTGCAGTCGCTGCCGAATTGAGCGAAACCATCCAGGTCAAGCTGCTCAAGGCTCACACCATCGGCCAGAATTTCGTTGCCCTGGTTATCGGTGATCGTGCCTTTGAAGACATCAAACCGGGTGAACTCGCCTGCCAGCATCTGAGCAAGGATATCGCGTACCATCGCCAGATCCTCTTCGGGGAGATCTGCCACACCGGGCATTAATTCCTCGCCCTCCATGAAGCCCCAGAGCCCCATGCCGCCGGAATCCGCATCAAAGTATTCCCAGCCACCCTTCCAGGTGCCTTCGCGGGAAGCTTCAACAATCCGTGCATATTCCACACCCCAGTTCCAGTACATGGAAGTGAGGCAGGCATCAACGGTGCAGTTTCCATAATAGTCATAGGTGATGCCCCATTTTCCTTCAGGAGCAGCAATGGCGGGAGCGGGGGTATCCGCACCCGTCATCACGACCTGCGCACCATCCGAGAACAATGATTCAGCGGCTTGCTGTTCGAGGATGGGATCATGCCAGGTTTTGATGAAGCGGACATCAATCGTGCAGTCAGGACAGGTCTTCTGGGCACCCAAGGCAAAAGCATTACCCAGGCGAAGTTCTTCCGGGATCGGGAAGGTGGCTATATAACCCAATTTTGGATTGCCATCCATCTTGGCCCGTGAACCTGCCAACATACCGGCCAGATATTTCATATCTTCCATGGCACCCATCAGGTTGCCGAAGTTTTCGCCATTGGCTTTATAGCCGGTGAGATGGATGATGTCCACATCCGGGAATTCTTCTGCAACGATTTCAGATGCATCCATAAAGCCAAAGGAAGTAGTGAAGATCACATCGAAACCTTTGCGGGCCAGAGAGCGGATTACCTGTTCGGCATCAGCACCTTCCGGCACATTTTCCACATAAATAGTGTGGACGTCTGCGAGGTTTTCTTCCACATACATTCGGCCAACATCATGAGATTGCGACCAGCCGCCATCATCATGAGGACCAACATAAACAAAAGCGACGTTATATTTACCATCTTCCGGCGCAGGGATTTGGAACCCTGCACCGGTCTCTTCTGTTGCTTCGGTTTGGCCGCATGCAGAAAGGGCAAACGCAGCAACAACTAAGATTGCGAAAAGCCAAAAAATATGTTTTCTCATCTCTCATCCTTCATTGTCTAAATTCTTGGTTGGATAGAATTGACAGAACTGCCCAAATTTTCGTCGTTTTCTCCTTTCCTAAAAGATCCATGCGGATTGAGTAATGAAAAACAAATCATGTCCCTAATTCGATCACATGGTAGTGATATAAGAAATATCGCAATTGATTCTTCGCCGAAAGAAATGAATCCGGAACGGACTGATAGTTGGCGCACTTTCCCCAAGAAATGACTCGTGCTGTATTGATAGTTTGGTGGTTCCTAACGCAAGAAGTTTTCCTTGCAATCATAACCTCAACCCATTCGGTAATGGTCAGCCAATAGACAGATTTTATCATAGAAATTGGTGAGAATTAATTGTCTAGACATCTTATCGAGTTGTTTACCTCAGCTCAATTAATAAACGATCCTTCCCTTAATTGTCAGACCTATACCCTATTTTAAACGATTTTTGGATTTTTTCACATGGTTTTTTCGAAACAATTAGTAGAAATCATTATCTCGTGCAGCTTTTTAAAACGTTTATAGTGGTGCTGATAGGTTTTGTGGTTCTGCTCATCGGGCAAAAATACTCTGTCCACTGGCAGCATTGCTGTGACATCCTGATAATCCCGGATCACGCCCAACGCCTTCATCCCCACCATGGCCGCGCCAATCACGGACCCTTCCAGATTCTCGCGGGTCTCAATCGTGACGCCGAAGATATCCGCCTGGATTTGCAGCAACAGATCCGATTTCAAATACCCACCCGTGACCTGTATAGGTTGACTATTGCCGGCGGGTTGGACGATCGTATAGATGGAATAGAGCGCAAAGAGAATGCCCTCGAGACCTGCCCGGCTAAAATGGGCCCTTTTGTGCTGAGCAGTCAGTCCAAAAAAAACACCCCGCGCATTTTCAGTATAAATCGGCGCACGTTCACCATAGAGGTAAGGCAGGAAAATCAACCCCTCTGCGCCAGCATTCACAGAGGCGGCCTCCGAGAAGAACGCCTCATAACCACGCTCATCGGCTATTCCTGACAGGGAAAAGTTCTCCACCAACCATTTGGTCACCAGGCCGCCGTTATTCATCGCCCCACCGCTGAACCAGATATCCTTATCCAACGGATAGGACCAGATCAAAAGTGGGTCTCCCTCAGTCAAAGGCATTCGGGCGGCCACTCTACAGGCACCGGAAGACCCAATGGTGGTGGTAACCTGGCCTGGCAGGAATGCGCCGGCCCCAAGGGAAGCCAGCAGTCCATCCATCGCACCAAGAATGATTTTGAGGTCGGAATGTTTCCGCAATTCAGGGATATTCACAACAGGGGCAAGGTCCAAAATCGCAGTTGTTGGGGCAACTTGGGGCAGTTGGCCCCGCTCGATTCCCGCCAGCTTCAGCAATTTCGGGTCCCAATCCATTGTGCGAACATCACACATCCCATCCGCACCGGCATTAGCGACATCAGTCATGAATTGACCTGTCAACCGGTAGACCAGCAAGTCCTTAATTGTGCAGAAGTAGGCCGCTTTGTGAACAGCCGGATTAGTCGCCGCCAACCACTGGAATTTGGGAAGCCAATAACTGGCATGGACTGGCGCGCCCGTAAACCGGAAAGCGTCGCTGCCGTGAAGAGCCAGTAAGTTCTCTGCCTGGGCGCGGGAACGCAGGTCCAGATAGGTCAAAGCCGGCGCTAGCGGCTGAAAATCCTCATCCAGGCCCACCAAACTAGCGCTGGCATTGGAAAAACAGATCCCAATGGGCTTAACCTGATTGGCATCCGCCCATTTCAGGACAGTGCTTAACCCATCCAGAGCGAGTTTAATGATCTCATCTGCATCCTGCACGGCCTTACCCAAGCCATCCATCTGGAGAGATACGGGAAATTGTTTCAGGAAGATGACCTTCAACTCGTTGTTGGTCAAGGCAACCCGAATGCTGCTGGTTCCCAGATCTATACTGATTAAAAAGGCATTTGATTTTGGGACCATTGACACCCTCAGCCCGTCATTTCCTGCATGGTTTCAACACATTCTGCTCTAATCTTGATATTATCACGAAAGGTCAAAGCCTTCGCATTCTCATCTGCAGATTTGAATAGTGCATCCTTTTTCAGCATATCCCCCGAAAGAACCGCCCAAATAATCGGAGGTTAACTCGTCGTTAACAATTTGATGAAGTAAAATTCCCAATTTTTGTTAAAATCGAACCAATTATGACCACGACATTCGTTCAAGAACTCAAGCGAAAGAGCCATCATAACCGATCTTCATCCGGAGGAGCGGCGCTTTGCGCTTAAATTGAACGCAGTCTAAGAGCGTGCAACCAAGACCTTCCTCCAACGGAAGGTCTTTTTTTATAACCTTAGGAGGCTTCATGCGATCCGTTCTTGAGTGAAATAACCCATCAAGTACCCGAGTTGGATTAACCAATACCATTATTTTTGAGGAGAAAAAAATGAAACAGAAAATTTTATTCACACTTGTAGCCATTCTTGCACTCGGCCTGCTGGCCTCCTGCGCCAATCAATCCGATGCACTGGTTGTTGCAACTGATGCCGCCTTCCCACCTTTTGAGTTGGTGGATGAGGAAACAAAAGAGATCGTCGGGTTCGATATCGACCTGATGAATGCCATTGCCGAAAAATCCGGCCTGGAAATCGTTTTCCAGAATGTAGCCTGGGATCCGTTACTGGCTGGTATGGCTGACTGCCAATATGACATGGCCATTTCCGGCATGACGATTACGCCTGAAAGGGCTGAACAATTCAGTTTTTCAGATCCCTACATCAATGCAGGCCAGATTGTCACCGTTCAGGCCGACAACACCACTATCAACGGCCCTGAGGACCTGGTTGGCCTGACAATCGGCGCTCAGATCGGCACCACCGGCGCCATGGAAGCTGAAGCCATCGAAGGTACGACCGTCAAGGTCTATGACACCTACGAGCTGGCATTCCTCGACCTGGGTAACGGCCAGGTCGACGCTGTTGTGGCCGATTATCCCACAGCAGTTGCATTCGTCTCGAAAACCAGCTCAGACCTGAAAACCGTTGGCGAAGTCTTCACCGATGAGGGTTACGGTATCGCTTTCTGTCTGGGCAATGCTGAATTAATCGCTCAGGTCAATGCCGCCCTCGCCGAACTTCAGGCTGAAGGTTTCATCGACGAACTGGTCCTTGAATGGTACAACTAGCAAATTTGGGGTAATCCAATCCACTTGGTTCTCCCTCTCGCCAGAGTGAACTTTGGCGAGAGGGTTTAGAAAGAGGTTCTATGCGAATCCGAAAAGAACTCAATAAAATTCCCGGCTTTGAAGTAGCCAACCATCGGATTGACAGCTGGTGGTGGCTGGTGGCAGCCGTGGTGGGGATTGTGGCCCTTCTGGCTGCACTCGAACCAGACCCCTATTGGCGGATCATCAGGTTTGTTTCCGATGGTCTGCTCGTGACCATCGGTGTCACTGTCATTGCTTTCATTCTCACGCTGGTGTTGGGATTATTAACTGCCCTAGGTCGTCTTTCGAAGAACGGCGTCGTCCGCTGGATCACAACCATCTATGTTGAAATCGCCCGGGGCGTTCCGCTCCTGGTTCAATTGCTGTTCTGGTATTTTGCTTTCCCATCCATTATTCAAGGCTTTGGCGAACTGATCCACTTCGAGCCTTTTGAACACTATCTTGCCAATCCCTTTGCCATGGCCATACTGGGTCTGACCTTCTGCTATGCAGCCTATATGAGTGAGATCTACCGGGCCGGCATCCAGAGCGTCCCCAAAGGCCAAAATGAGGCTGCCCGCAGTCTGGGGATGACCCGCAACCAGGCCATGCGCTACGTGATCCTGCCCCAGGCCTTCCGAACAATCCTGCCCCCCGTTGGGAACGAGTTCATTTCGCTGCTGAAAGATTCCTCGCTGGTAAGCGTTGTCTCTGTGGCTGATATCACTCGACGCGGTCGAGAATTCATGGCGGCCAGCTTTCTCCCGGTGGAAACCTGGTTGATGATTGCCCTCATCTACCTGATCATGACTCTGATCTCCGCCCGAGTCGTCGCCTGGATAGAACGCAAGACGCAAACGGAGGAACGCTAATATGACAACACTTGCCCCCACACCCATTATTCAAATCGAAAACCTGCATAAACACTTCGGCGAGACCGCTGCGGTAAATGGCGTCAGTCTGAATGTTAACCCCGGCGAAGTAGTCCTCATTATCGGGCCATCCGGCTCAGGCAAGTCCACCCTGCTCCGCTGTATCAACCGTCTGGAGGACTTCCAATCCGGATCCGTGATCGTGGATGACATCCCCCTGACCACGGCCGAGAACATCAATGCCATCCGGACCGAAGTCGGCATGGTTTTCCAATCCTTCAACCTTTTCCCGCACCTGACCGTGCTGGAAAACGTCACCATCGCCCAAAAGGTGGTGCGAAAGCGCAGTCCCGAAGAGGCCAATGAGATCGGCCGGGCACTACTCGCCAAGGTCGGGATTCCCGAAAAAGAGAATGGTTACCCTGGTCAGCTTTCCGGCGGCCAGCAGCAGCGGGTCGCAATCGCGCGAGCGCTGGCAATGAACCCCAAGATCATGCTCTTTGACGAGCCAACCAGCGCACTGGATCCGGAAATGATCCAGGAAGTACTGGATGTCATGCTCCAGCTTGCCAAGGAAGGGATGACCATGGTCGTCGTCTCCCATGAAATGGGCTTTGCCCGCGCAGCTGCCGATCGGGCAGTGCTGATGGATGACGGCCTGATCGTCGAAGAAGCAGTCCCGGATGTCCTTTTCAGCCACCCCACCCAGGATCGCACCAAAGAATTCCTGAGTAAGATCCTCTAAGAAATAACTGCGCCCTTACAAGGAAAACCGCTTTGAGAGGTAGTTCAAAGCGGTTTTTTAATGCTATGATTTAAGAACCATCAAATTATGGCAAAGGAGAAAGAATATGAAAATAGCCATTGGCAGTGACCATGCTGCTTTTGATCTCAAACAAATCGTCATCCAACACCTCAAGGACCGCCAGATCGAGGTCATGGATGTTGGCGCTCATTCCACAGAGCGAACCGATTACCCCATTTATGGACAGCGGGTCGCCAAGGCCGTGGTGAACGGCGAAGCTGACCTGGGTATTACCATCTGCGGTACCGGGATCGGCATTGGCATTTCAGCAGGCAAGGTCAAGGGCATCCGGGCCGCCATAGTCAGCGACACCTACTCCGCCCGAATGGCCCGGCAGCACAACAATGCTAACGTTCTCTCCTTCGGTGCACGCGTGGTTGGCCCCGGCCTGGCGGAAGACCTGGTCGATTCCTTCCTTGACCATGAATTTGAGGCCGGACGGCACGCCAAACGGGTAAACCTGATCGCAGATATTGACGCGGGCAAGGATATTACCGAGATCCCCTAAACACCTTCCTCTGATATCAAAAAACCAGCCTTAGCGGCTGGTTTTTTATTTATGATTCGCTGTCCGAATCGAGTGTGTGATGTTTTTTCTTCATCATTTTGGCATGTCGGGAATACAACCGGACATATGGCGGGGATGACTTGACATGTGGAGTCGCACTCTTCAGGGCTTCCCGAAATTCTTCTGCTGTCTGAAACGGCGTCATGGACAATGTCGCTGTGCCGATCTCAACAGCCGAATGGGCATCCGACCCAACCGTTCCAGCCAACCCGAATTCATCAGCAAAAGCCTGGGCCTGCTTGTTGAGGTCCTGGGTCAGGCAGCGGGCATTGAACACTTCAACGGCATCCAGCATTGGGGATAGTTCTGCCAATTCCGCCCAACCCCAGGCCTTATACCCTCGCCGGTCAAAGGGATGGGCAACGCTGATCACAGCTCCCTGATCCTTCAATCGCCGCAGGACTTCTTCCGGGGGCAACCCCTCCGGGATTTTTTCTGTCATGAAGTAGCCTAATATTTCGCCAACGGTTGTTTGGATTTCCTCGCCCACAATGATCAGGTCAGGGGCAAGTTTCTGGGCAGCCAAAGCCCCCTCAATCTCATTATGATCAGTCACAGCCACCCGGTCTATGCCAAATTCCCGCGCCCGTTCGATCATTGTCTCAAGCGGAAGCAGACTGTCCAGTGAATAACAGGTGTGGAGGTGCAGTTCTACCCGCACGGTTGATGTAGATATATTCATGCGTTGAGATAAATCCTGGGTAAACGGTCCGCCAATCCGCAGACCACTTCGTAGTTGATCGTGCCCCATTTTTCAGCCAGATCGTCGGCTGTGATCTGATGGTTGCCCTGGGAACCCAGCAGCACCACCTCATCGCCAGCCTGCGCCTCGGGGACCGAATCAAGCTGGAGCATGCACTGGTCCATACAGACCCGGCCAACCACATTGACCCGCTGTCCACGCACCAGCGCTTGTTGGCCAGGAACTCGCCGGAAACCATCGCCATAACCCAACGGAATTACGCCAATCCGCTCGTTATCGCTGGTCGTATACCTATGGCCATAACTCACACCATGCCCCGGGGGCAGTGTTCGCAGGGACGTGAGCCGGGCTTTCCAGGTGAGAGCAGGTCGGAATTCATCTGTCAAAGGCATATCCGGGGAAGGGGTCAGGCCATAAATTGCAATCCCGGGCCGGACCAAATCAAATTTAGCCTCGGGAAAATTCATAATCGCTGCTGAATTGGCAGTATGGACGGTTGCAGGTTGCAGTCCTGCTTTTTGCAGATCTCTCAGCAAGGCGACGAACCGGGAGAGCTGCTGCTGAGTCGTATCCTCATCGGGCTCATCCGCTTTTGCGAAATGGGTGAAGATCCCATCAATGTCCAGCCGGTCATTATAATGATAAGCTTTCAGAAATTCGGCAGCCTTTTGGGGAATCATCCCCAAACGCCCCATGCCGGTCTCCACCTTCACGTGGACCTTCAACTGTCCAGAAGATTTCTTGGCAAATTCCAGATAAGCCTCGGCCATCTGGGGGTCATAAATCGCCACATGGATACCCTGCCGGATCGCCTCCGGGATCAGAGCTGGCGGGGTATAACCCAGAACCATGATTTCAGAGTTAATCCCCTGTTCTCGCAGGGCGAGCGCTTCTTCCATCCGCGCCACCCCACACCAGGTCGCGCCAGCCTCGGTTGCCGCCTGGGCCACCTGCAGTGCGCCGTGCCCATAGCCATTCGCCTTGATCACGGCCATGACCTCTGTGTTGGTTCGACGCCGAATTGCGCGGATATTATTCCGGATCGCATCGAGATCAATTTCTAGCCAGGTTGAATATACTTGCGTTTCCATGGGGTGTAGTATAGCCCCGCTTGCCCAACCTTTCAAGGTTATCGCTCAATTCTGAAAACAGCCACCTACGGTATAATCAAAAATCTGAATAACCAAATTACATAATGGAATTAACTAAAACGAACGACAAATATGGAAAAAACACAATTTCACTACGATCTGATTGCCCAGGATGGCCGCGCAAGGGCCGGGGTCTTTCACACACCCCATGGCGATATTCCCACCCCGATCTTCGCTCCGGTGGGCACCCAGGCAACCGTCAAGTCCCTCACCGAACGTCACCTTCATGAGCTGGACGCCAAATTGATCCTGGCTAACACCTATCATCTTTTCCTGCGGCCCGGCGACGATCTGATCGCTGAAATGGGCGGGCTGCACAGCTTCATGTCCTGGGACCGGCCAATCCTGACTGATTCAGGCGGCTTCCAGGTCTTTTCGCTCTCCGATAGGCGCAAGGTTGATGAAGACGGCGTCACCTTCAAGAGCCATCTCGATGGCGCTACCCATCGCTTCACTCCGGAACGGTCCATTGCCATTCAGGAAAACCTCAGCGCCGACATCATCATGGCCTTTGATGAATGCGCCGACCCTTATGATCGGATTTACATCGAAAACGCCATGCACCGCACCCATCGCTGGGCTGAACGCTGCAAAACCGCCCAAACCCGCGTCGACCAGGCTCTCTTCGGGATCGTCCAGGGCGGCATCTTCCCGGAACTGCGGGAACAATCTGCGGAATTTATCTCCTCCCTCGACCTGCCTGGTAATGCCATCGGCGGTCTGTCGGTTGGCGAGACCAAACCTGAAATGCATGCCATGCTGGAAATCGTTGATCAGGTCCTGCCCGAGAACAAACCCCGTTATCTGATGGGTGTTGGCACGCCGCAGGACCTGGTGGAAGGCGTCCGGCGGGGCGTGGACATCTTCGACTGTGTGCTCCCCACCCGGCTGGCCCGGCACAGCGCCGCGATGACCAATAACGGCCGAATGAACATGATGAATGCCCAATATGCCCGGGATGAACGGCCCATCAGCGAGACCTGCGACTGTTACACCTGCCAAAATTTCTCCCGGGCTTATATCCGCCATCTGGTCCAGGCCAAAGAGATGCTGGCCGGGACGCTGCTTTCCATCCACAACATTCACACCCTGCTGTCCCTCGTTCGCCAGATGCGTCAGGCGATTCAGGATGGGCAGTTTGATGGATTTACAGATAATTACTTGGCGAATTTTAACTAATGACAGGAGTCTGCTATGACCCTCATCCAGGCTATACTCCTTGGGATCATCCAGGGATTGACTGAATTTCTGCCGATCTCCAGCTCCGGCCACCTGGTGGCCCTGCCCTTCATCCTGAATTGGGACCTGCCTGCCAAGCAGATGTTTGTCTTTGATGTCCTCGTCCAGTTGGGCACCCTGGCCGCTGTGATCGTCTATTTTTGGAAAGACCTCATCGCCATCATCAAAGGTTTCTTCCAGGCCCTTTTCGCGGGAAAACCCTTCAACACCCACGAAGCCCGAATGGGCTGGCTGCTGATCGTTGCCACCATACCAGCCGGGCTGGCAGGGGTCTTTCTGAATGACCTGGTCGAACAAGCTTTTTCCTCCCCCCTGGTGGCAGGTATCGCTTTGCTGGTCACTGCTTTGCTGATGCTGGTGGCCGAAAAGGTCAGCCAGCAGGTTGGCGACCTCGAGGATATCAATTTCGGCACTGCCCTGGTAATGGGCTTGATGCAGGTTCTGGCCCTCCTGCCCGGTATCTCCCGCTCGGGTTCGACCATTTCCGGGGGGATGTTCCGCAACCTCAAACGAGAGTCCGCCGGGAAATTCTCTTTCCTGATGTCCATTCCGATCATGCTGGCGGCTGGCGGGTTTTCCACCTACCAGATGGTAACCGAAGTGTCCGACCTGGCTTCCTTCCTGCCGTTTATGGCTGTTGGCTTCCTGACAGCGATGGTCGTGGGCTATATCTCCATCCGCTGGCTCCTGAAGTTTCTGGTCAACCACTCGCTGGTCTATTTCTCCATCTACTGTGCGGCCTTGGGCAGTTTCATCATTTTGATAGGATGGCTGCGGTAACCTTATGAAAAAGTTGACCCTTGCTGGTTTCACAATTCTTTTGCTGGCCCTGCTTGCGGCCTGCGGTTCCGCGCCATCCGGCGATGAGACCGAACTGGAAGTCATCCACCTGCAAACCACACCCGCCCTGGCCCATTGGCTGCCTGAAGCCGCCGCCTGTGCTGGCTCGATCCCCAACCTGGGCCTTGCCAGTGACCTCGTTGAGCCCTCAGCTCTCACCCTGGGCAACGCAGACCTGATCCTGCGCCTTGGGTCGCCCCAAGCGGATGACCCTTACACAGCGGTGATGGGTATGGAAAGCCTCATCCTGGTCGCGGGAGATCAGGTGCCGCTGGATGCCCTATCAATTGAATCCCTGCAATCCATCTTTTCCGGGGATTGGACGCTCTGGTCCGATGTGCCCGAAGTGGACAGCCCCGCGGACACAGCATTCCCCCTGACCCTATTCAGCTATTCCAAAGACAATGAACTGGAACTCCTATTCAGCCAAACCTATCTGGATGGAAAACCGATCATCGGTAACCCCCAACGCTATTCCTCTTCCGATGGACTGGCCAACCTGCTCGCCGTGAGTCCTTACGGTCTCGGCTACACCCTGGCAAGTCAGGTCCCGGCTGGGTTCCGCACAATTGAAATCACCGACCTTGAGCAAGACCCAACCTTCTATGTCCTGGCTATCACAGCCGGCGAACCCGAGGGCGGACTAAAGCAGCTTTTGCTCTGCCTGCAGGATTCCGAGTGACTCGATCACGCCAGTCTGGTGGCTGGCAAGGAACACGCCGGTCTCTTTCCTGATCCTGATTCCCCCATCCCTTTCGATCTTATGATTAAAGAACGCCAGCATCTCAGCCGCTTTCTGGTTGGTGATGTCGTCTTCCACATCCCACATCGAAAAGGCGTAATTCACCAGCGCCTGCCCATCCGTTACCCATAAATCCGATTGATACATGTCCAGCCGGACCTCGGCAAACTGGGACGCCAGATAATCCTGCCCGTTTTGTAGGCTGAATCGCCGCCGGTCGCTATCCGGGATCCTGAATCCCGGCTCGAATTCCTCAAATAATTTATAAAGATCCACCATGTGCGTTGCGCCGTTGGTAGCCGCCATGAACAGCCCATCCGGCTTGAGTACCCGAGCGAATTCCGCGACCCCTAATTCAATCGTTGGGACATGGTACAGCATGTGGTTGGCCGTCACCCGGTCAAACCCGCCATCCTCAAAGGGCAGATATTGAGCATCTCCGCTGAAACAATTAAATCGCTCGTCCTCTTCACCAATGCTCTTGCGCCCACTCCTGAGCATCCCGATGGAGAGGTCCATTAGATAAAAACGATTGGAGGCTGGAAATCGGGACACATTATCCCGCCACTGGGTCGCGTTGCCGCACCCCACCGCCAGTATCTGCTGGCCTTTTCCAAAACCCAAATGTTCATAGATCCAGGTCGTCCAGGGTACCCTGGCCGTGCTGTAATGCTCGTGCAGCGCGATCCTGAAGTTCAGGTTGTCCGGTGAATGGTATTGTTCATCCTTCAAGTAATCTTGATCCGTGAATTTGCTCATCTTGCCTCCAGGAGTCCAATCCGGTTTCCCCTTCCTCCCCTGGCTGATTCTATCATTGAAACCCAAACCCGCAAAATAATGGCTGAAAACCACCCTCGCTTGACACTGCCTTTTAAAGGGATTATATTTAGCAAGCATCTTAAAAAATGCGGATGCGTGGAACATTAATAAATCCTAGAAAGATGGAGTAACAGCATGTCAGAACGTTATGTCGGAACCGTCAAATGGTTCAGCGCCCCAAAAGGGTTTGGTTTCATTGGTCGGAATGATGTTGAAGACGATGTCTTCGTACATTTCTCGGCAATCCAAATGGAGGGATACAAACGATTGAAAGAAGGTCAGGAAGTCGAGTTCTCCATTGAAGATGGCCCCAAGGGCCTCCAGGCAGCCAATGTTGTCCTGTTCAATGAAGAAACCACTGATGTTGATGTTGATATTGATGTTGATGTTGATGCTGAAGCCTGATCGGAGATGAGTGCCAAGGTCCGTTCAGCAAAATTCGAGAAGATCAAATAGTCTTCAAAAAATAATAATCGGGTCGCAAATTGCGACCCGATCTCCCTTTTAATTGACCCGGAAAACCTGAATTGATATCACCCTTTATTGCCTGCGAGTGCAGCCTTCATCCGTTCGAGTCCTTCCACCAATATCGATCGCGGGCAGCCAAAATTCAAGCGGACAAAGCGTTCACCCTCTGCGCCAAAATCAGCGCCGTCGTTCAATCCAACCTTAGCCTTATCCAGGAAATATTTATGCGGCGAAACCGGTAATCCCAGTTCCCTGCAATCCAGCCACGCAAGATAAGTCCCTTCGGGTTTCCAAATGGACACACCGGGCAATTCCGAGCAGACAAAGTCCACCAGGAAATCCCGATTGGACTCAAGATAGACCAAAACCTCATCCAGCCACTCCTGACCGTCGCGATAAGCAGCCAGGGCGGCCTGGGTACCGAGGATATTCGGATGCCCCAGCAGCATCGTCATTGAATGCTGCAGCCGGCCACGGATCTCCTCGCTCTGGGTCACATAGACCGATGTGGACAGGCCGGCAACATTGAACGTCTTGCTGGGTGCAAAGTATGTGACCGTTTTCGCAGCAATCTCTGGTGAGAGGCTGGCTATCGGAATGTGTATGGTGCCCTTGAAGACCAAATCCGCATGGATTTCATCCGAACAGATCAACACATCATGAGCCAGGCAAATCTCCGCCATCCGGGTCAGCTCCTCCCTGGTGAAGACCCGTCCTACGGGGTTGTGGGGACTGCAGAGGATAAAAAGTTTAACACCCGAGGCGACCTGGGCCTCAAAATCCTCAAAATCTATCTCGTACTTTCCATCCGGCCGCCGCACCAGGGGGTTGATCACCCGTTCCCGTCCGGCCTGTTCCGACGCAGAAAGGAAAGGCGGATAGACCGGGGTCTGGATCATCACCTTGTCCCCGGGTTCTGTCAGGCTGTAAATGGCATGGTTAAATCCGGTGACCACGCCAGAGATAAAATCAATCTCTTCCGCAGCGACCTCCCAACCTTGCCGCTGTGCGAGATGCACCTGAATCGCTGATTTCAATTCTTCCGGCGGCCACCCATAACCAAATACACCATGAGCCACCCTGGCCTTCAGTGCTTCGATTACCGGTTCCGGAGACCGAAAATCCATATCGGCGACCCACATCGGCAAGACATCCTCATCGTACCAGTTCCATTTGACGCTCTCCGTGTTCCGGCGGTCAATAACCTGATCAAAATTCATGAATACTCCTTTATTTATCGCTCAAATTATAGCCCAACTTACCCTGGAACGAAGCGGAACCCCCGCAGCGAAGAGGAGTGGGGCGTTGGAAGGATGCCTGCAAACATAGTTCAGCAGGCAGGATGGGGTCTTTTTTAAAAATAAATCACACTAACATGCTCTGCCAAACCCTGATTGGCATAATAGACGGGACAACCTGTTTCTTTCCTGATCTGATTTTCAGTAGAAGGTGAGACTCAGAACCTTTATTTTTATGTCACTCCATTTTTGATGTGATTCCCCTACCCCGAAGTCTGAGGGTGTTTCTCTCCGACCCTCAAGGATGGTATACTCAATCGCAATAACAATCCGCGGAGAGGAAATTGAAGAAATCCTTCAAGGGTCTGCTGAGGCTGACCCGATTCAATGAATACGCCTGGTTTGTGATCGTCTCCACAATCCTCGGCATCACCTCAGCTAAAGGTCAATTTGATTGGCGTTTTGTCGTTGTTTTGGTCGCTAATTGGCTGGCTGTCAGGTTTGCCTTCACGGTCAACTTGATTGAAAATGCCCCTGATGATGCCCTTTCTCCAGATATCACCCATCATAATCCCATCTCCGCAGGTTGGATTTCCCCAAAGGCCGCCCGAATTTGGTCAGTCGTCGCCGTACTCCTCGCGCTCCTTCTTTTCGCGCTCTTGGGGTGGTTCCCTTTGCTTTTAGGGTCGTTGACCCTGGCCCTTGGCTATTTTTATTCTGCAAAATCGGTTCGGCTGATCTCAAAAGCATTCCTGAATATCATTACTCAAAGCCTGATGCTGGCCGGATTGCAATTCCTCACCGGATATTTTAGTTATCAAACTCACCTCACCCGTCAATGGTTCTGGCCCTTCCTGTTTGTTATAGCCATTGCCATTTACGCCAGTCTGACCTATGGAAATTACTTGATAAAATCCAGCTCCCATTCAACTGCCAACGATCTGGACGGCAAGACCAGCCATGCGCTGATTCTGGTTGTTCTGCTGGCAGGGTTGTTTTCAGGCTACATGTCTTTTGTGATGCTGAACCTGATTCCGTTGTGGGTCATCCTGGTGATGCTCGTTATCGCCGCGATCCTCCTCCTCCCACTGATCCTCAGGAGTCGGCAGGGAGACACCCGCGCTAACCTCCAGACCTCCCTTTTGGGACCCTTAATTCAAGCAGCGGCGATTGCGTTATTATTACAGTACGTCCTCCCCTGGTTAAACCAGCTTGTAAAAATGGGTATATTTAATTAATCGAAAGAAATCATAAGGAAAAGTATGAAGAACGATAATAAACTTCCCCAACTCATCCTCGAAACACCAAACCGCTGGAAAGACTATGAACTCCTCGACTCCGGTCAGGGTGAAGCGCTCGAACGAGTGGGAAATTATATCCTGATCCGCCCGGAACCGCAGGCGATCTGGTCAAAATCGCTGCCCGCATCGGATTGGAAAAAAGCGGATGCTGAAATGATCACCACTGGCGGAGAAGCCGGCGGCTATTGGAACTTCCGCAAGGAGATCAAGCAGCCCTGGTGGATTGATTATCACGGCCTGCAGGCCGAGATAAGGCTTGCCAAGTCACGTCATATCGGGATTTTTCCCGAACAGGCTAGCCAATGGGATTGGATTGAGGACCAGATCAAGACTGCCGGTCACCCGCTCAAAGTGATCAACCTCTTCGGGTACACCGGCATGGCAACCGCTGCCGCTGCCAGAGCCGGGGCGGAAGTGACCCATGTGGACGCGTCAAAACATGCTGTTGCCTGGGCCAGCCGCAACCTCCAGCATTCGGGACTGGCAAAAGCACCCGTTCGCTGGCTGGTGGAGGATGCCCGCAAGTACCTGCGACGGGAAGCCAAACGCCAGTCCTATTATGACGGTATTATCCTCGACCCACCAAAATTTGGCCGGGGGCCGGACGGCAAGGTCTGGAGCTACTTTGAAGATATTGCGGAACTGCTTGAACTCTGCCGTGAGGTACTCACCCGCAAACCCCGGTTCATCTGCCTGACCTCCTATGCGATCCAGGCATCCGCTCTGGTGCCCCATCAGGCACTGGAAGAGATGATCACTCCCTTTGGGGGGCGTGTGACCAGCGGCGAACTGGTTACCATAGAAAAAAGCAAGGGGAGAATCCTTTCCCACTCCCTCTATTCCCGTTGGACATCCGATTAATCAAACGGAGGAATTATTATGAACAAAGACAAGAAATTTGCCCTGATCGGTCCCGGTGTGATGGCAGAAGCCATCATAGGTGGACTGATCCGTGAAAACGTCATTCCTGCTGGCAATATCATGGCTGCCGGTCCCCGGCAGGAACGCCTGGATGAAATTGAGCAGCGCTACGGCATTCAAACCGACCTCGACAATGCAAAGGCCGTACAGAATGCCGATGTTGTGATCCTCAGCGTTAAACCCCAGAAGCTGACCGAGGTCATGGAAGACCTGAAAGGCCAGATTCCAGCCGACGCGCTGGTGATCTCCATTGTGGCTGGCGCAACGCTCCAGCAATTGAAAAAGGGTCTGGACCACAAATCTGTCGTCCGCTCGATGCCCAACACACCCGCCCAGGTCGGTGAAGGGATGACCGTCTGGACGCAAAGTAAAGCCACCTCCGAAGGTCAGCACGCCCTCGCCCGGCAGGTCCTGGGCGCTCTCGGGCATGAGATCTTTGTGGAAGAAGAAAGTTATATCGATATGGCAACCGCCGTCTCCGGAACAGGGCCAGCTTATGTCTTCCTTTTCCTGGAAGCGATGATTGATTCCGGCGTCCATTTGGGATTGCCGCGCCGGATTGCGGAAGAAATGGTGGTCCAGACCATTCAAGGGTCGATGGCCTACTACACCCAAAACCAATCCCATCCTGCCCGGCTACGCAACCGGGTAACCTCCCCCGGCGGCACCTCAGCCACTGCTCTTTACTACCTGGAGAAGATGGGTTTCCGCACGGCCATCTCCCGGGCGATCTGGGCAGCCTTCACCCGTTCACAGGAACTCGGTAAAGGTCAGAAACATCAGGACCCGGAGAAAATCTAAAGAGGTAGGGATGCACGATTCTTTATTAGATATATCAAAGGAACTTGGTCAGGCTCTGAATTCGAAAAAATTAACCATCGCCACAGCAGAATCCTGCACGGGGGGGTTGTTAGGACATTTGCTGACCAGTGTATCTGGTTCCTCAAAATATTTTGTTGGTGGAATCATCGCCTATAGCAATGGAGTCAAAGAGGCATTCCTGGGCGTGCGTCATAAGACCCTGGCATCCTTTGGCGCAGTCAGTGAACAAACCGCCAAAGAAATGGCAGCCGGTGTTCGGGAGCGACTCGGCAGCGATATTGGAATATCCACCACGGGGATCGCTGGCCCCTCCGGTGGCACACCTGAAAAACCAGTTGGCTTAGTCTATATTGGAATCAGCACTCGAAAAGAGACAGTCGCAATTGAATGCCATTTTGATGGCAGCAGGTCAGAAATAAAAGAGCAAACCGCCCGCACGCTGTTATCCAAAACAATGGAAAACATCAACGCGAGTACCTCCATATGGGGTATCACCTCCATTTCAAACAAGAAGAAGGTCCTGGTCCTGACGAGTGACGCTGGCATGGGACACCGCTCAGCATCGGATGCTGTCAAAGATGCCTTGCTGCTCAAGTATGGCGAATCCTGCGAAGTGGAGATCAATAATCCACTGGATCATCCAAAGACCCCCAAAGCGCTGCGGAAAAGTCAGACCGATTATGATGAGGTCATCAAAAAACTACCGGAATTATATAAAGTTGGTTATGAGATCAGTGACAGTACGCTGTCAATGGCCTTCATCGATTCAGCACTGATCGCCGCCCTCTATGCACCTTTACGGGATATCGTCTTTGATTATCGGCCCGATTTGATCCTGATGCCCTATCCAATGTATCAAGCCCCTCTGGATGCCGTATTGACGTTAAATAACTTGCCAAGGACTCCCCTCTTCACCATCATCACCGATTTGGTCACAGTCCATAAAATTTGGTTTGAACCCTTTATAACCCGCTGCGCTGTACCAACTGAGGAGGTCAGGCAGCTGGCCTTGAAATCAGGTTTGCAGGAAGAACAAATTCTGGAAACAGGCATTCCTGTCAACCCAAGGATCAGTGATCTGCATCACACCGATAAGAAAATCCTTCGAAGAGAATTAGGCTGGGATGAAGAGCTAACCCCCATCCTGGTGGTCGGCAGCCCGCGAATGTTTAACCTTGGGGAACTATTACCCGCTCTGGACCAATGCAAAGAAGCCTTCCAATTGATCCTGGTTGCAGGTGGAAACGAAGAATTGAATGATCAGCTCAAAAAAGTCAGCTGGAAACATCCTGCCCACCTTTATGACTTTGTGGAAGACCTGCCAAAACTGATGCGCGCGTCTGAAATTATCATTTGCAAGGCTGGTGGATTGATCGTAACTGAGTCTCTGGCTTCAGGCCTACCCCTGATCATTGTGGACGCTCTTCCTGGCCAGGAAGTTGGCAATGCGGATTTCGTTGTATCCAACAAGGCTGGAGAATTTTGCACTACACCAGAGGAGCTTCAGGACTGTGTAAACCGCTGGCTAGCAAATAACGGGGAAGTCCTTCAAGCAATGACTGAAAATGCAGCCCGGACTGGAAAGCCGGAGGCGGCTTTTACCATTGCTGATGAAAGCTGGAAGCTGCTTCAGGAAGGACCGGTTGAAAATCCATTAAAAAGCAGGCTTGCTCACATTCTCAGTTTGCAAGAGCTTTTATCAAGATTCAATATTAATTTGAATGGATAAGGTCAGCGGTTAAACCTCTTCTGCCAAGTGGGTCACCAGGACTCTATCTACCCGACGGCCATCCATATCCACGACTTCAAACTGATAATTATCGAAGGTGAATTTTGCGCCTGTCTTGGGGATTCGTCCTAATTGGCTCATCACGAACCCGCTGAGAGTCTGATAGCCTGCGCGGTCCTCATCGGGCATATCATGGATATTGAGCAGCTCTTTTAATTCATCCAACACAATCAAACCATCGAACAGCCAGGAGCCATCCTCCCGTTGGACGGCCATATAATCTCTGTCCGCGCCATCCTCGGGGATCTCCCCGACAATGGCTTCCAGAATATCATAATCTGTGACCATCCCGGTGATACCGCCAAACTCATCCACGACCATTGCCAAATGGACGCCGCTAGTCTGAATATTTTCCAGAGCCTTCAGGGCGGCCATATTTTCAGGAACATAGATAGGTTCCTGGATAAAATCCCGTAAATCCAAATCCATCTCCGCCATGGTATGCCCCAACAGATCCCTGATTTGGATATAGCCCAGAACATTATCCAGATTGCCGTCCGCAACCGGGATGCGTGAATGAGCGCTTTCCATTATCTGCTGCCAGATCTGCTCCAAAGGGCTGTTGATATCAATCCAAGCCATCTCCATCCGGGACGTCATGATCGCTTCCACCCGGCGGTCACCCAGCCGGAAGATCCCGGAAACCATCTCTCGTTCTGCTTCTTCAATGATGCCGGTATCTCGGCCTTCTTTAATATAACCCATGATCTCTTCTTCAGTGATTTCGTTCTTCTGATCAGGATCCACGCCGAGGACTTTGAGGCCCAGGGTGGTCGACGCACCCAGAATAGACACAAAGGGCTTGAATAGTTTGGATAAACCCAGCATCATTGCTGAAAAGCGTGAGGCAACTTTCTCGGGGTTGTTCACTGCAATCCGTTTGGGGATCAGTTCGCCCAACACGATTGAGAAATATGTAATGATCAGCACCACACCTATCAGTGAGATGACATCGGCATAGGGTGCCAGCCATTCCACCTGAGACATCCACACAGCGACAGGTACAGCCAGCATCGCACCACCGATACCACCAGCTAAAGTGTCCAGTAAGGTGATCACAATCTGTACTGTGGAGAAGAACTGGTTGGGATCCTCCAGAAGTTCCAGGGCTTTCCCAGCGCCGTGCTCACCATTCTCCTGTCGCTGGGCAAGCAAAACTTTGCGCACAGATACCATCGCGATCTCATACATAGCAAAGATCGAGTTGGTCAAGATAAGGGCTAAAACTAAAAGTAAATTGACTTGAAACGACATTTATTTTTCTCCACTTACAAAAGGATAAAATCCAGTCAGGCTATTCTAATCTTCCCGAATTGCCATAATCTGCGCCTGGGAAACCTGGACCAGGTTTTCGGGAGCCATCCCAATCATGGTGTGAACAGCACCTGCGGAAGCCCAGACTACCGGGTAATCCATCAGGTCCTGGTCCATAAGCGTTTGGGGCTGCTTGCTGAAACCAACAGGGGGCACTGCGCCTACTGGATAACCTGTTGAAAACTCAACAACACGGGGATGAGCAGGGTTGGTTTCCTGGCCGAAGAAGGTTGAGAGACATTGGGCATCAGCCCGGTTTGCGCCGGAAACCAATACCAGCAGCAATTCACCAGTTTGTTTCCCCTGGAATATCAAAGATTTTACCACGGCACCCAGTGGGCACCCTAAAAGACGAGCAGCCTGCGCTGCACGTTGCGCTGGTTCTTCAAATGTCCTGACCTGAAAGGAAATTCCTGCCTGATCCAGAAACTTTATAACTGCCCTAACCGAGTCAGGAAAAGGGTCATCGGAAGGGCTTGTCATGCGGAAATCTCTTTGATCATCCAGCGATACCCCGCACCCACCAGCTTAACTCGCCGGTTGGATTCCAGATACATCGCAGTAGTCTTGAAGCCAAAACCATCATAAAGTGTCTTGGCGGTTTTATTTTCTATTGCCAACCTGAGGGCAAGCCTCCGCAAACCAGTTTCCCTGGCCAACTTTTCGGCATGGCTCAGAAGCTGCTTGCTTATCCCCCGCCCACGATATTGCGGCCTGACAGCCAGGTTGCCAATCACATAATCTCGCCGTTTGGCATCTTTCATAAAAACCAGCGGCCAGGTGCGGATAATCATAGCGAGTTTACCCCGGAGCCGGTATTGCTTGAGGATCAGGCGGTCAGTCACGCGGTCCAATTTAGGCAGCCTTTTAGCTGGATAGGCGACCATTCCCCCCACCACCCGGCCCTGAACCACTGCCAGGGTAGTCTCCTCATAGCTCAGCCGGTGACCCGGGATCGTGAAAATCCTTTCGAGGATGGCTTTGGCGCGGTCCTCACTGCCAAGGCCGATCGTGAAAGTGGCGACCAAAGGAAAAGTGGCATAGATCAATGAACTCGCAACCTTGGCATCCTCCACGGTTGCGGGCCGAAAGCTAAGTTCCTCGGGTTTGATTTTCGTTTTTGCCATTATCGTTTCACTTTAGACCTAGGTGATCAGGTCATCGGGAAGATGGTCCACCTTATTCAGATAAGCCATCATTGCCCGGCCATCATCACGGACATCAATCCGGCTGATGGCTGTATTATTCATGTGAATCCAATAGGACTGTGATGTCACTTCGAAAAACGCCCCAATGATCCGGCTGAAGATCCCACCGTGCATCACTATGCCTACTCGTTGGTTCGTGCCGCTATGTTCCTGAACCAGCTTTTCCACAATCGATCGGGCTCTGAGAGTATATTCCTCGTGCGGTTCCTTATCCCGGTTCCACCAACCCTCATCCGGAAGATCTTCGGGAATAATCAATTCCGGAAAATGGGTCTCGAAATAAGAGCGGCCTTTCCCCGGCAATCCATTCCAGATAATCTCTTCGCCCACCTTCTCGGCCAGGAATACCCCACCATTCTCGTGCACTTCCGGCCAGGCCACCAGGGGCAAGCCAGTCTCACGGGAAATCGGCAGCGCGGTCTGGATCGCGCGAGTCATCAGAGAGCAGTAGAGGTGGGTCAGACCAAAACCACCCCGGTTTTGCAGGTCATTACCGCCCTCCGGTTCCGTACGGGCAAGGAAACTCGCCACCAATTCCGCCTGGCGCTCGCCATTCGGAGTCAGGCGTGGGTCTTCCACTCGCTCAAAAAGATAGTCCTTGCGGTCAACCTCATCCATGATGAGGTTATTCTGTGATTGTCCATGACGAATAAAATAAAATTGCAGCAATGTTCACTCCTGTAGTTGATGATAGTTCCGAACGGTTTCAATCAGCGAAGCAACCTCCCTGAACTGGTCCATCCCTTTGCCATAATGATCTGGAAAATCGTCCTCACCGCTCAGGGCAGCCAGACTGGCCTGGAGGTTATCGCCCAGGGCAAGGGGATCATACCCCCCTTCCAAAACGAAGAGGATTTTGCCCTCCGTGAGGTCATCGGCCAGCTGGACAAGTTTTTTCGTGAGCCTGAAGAAACCTTCTGTGTTCAGTGTCAGGCTGGTGAGAGGGTCTGAAAAGTGGGCATCATACCCGGCCGCAACCAACAACATCTCTGGTTGATAGGATTTTAACCAGGGCACCACCACCCGGTCAAAAATCTGCTCAAAGTTCTTTGTGCCGGAAAATGCCGGTACAGGGATATTGATCAGCCGGCCTCGAGCATGCGGGGCCACTTCAATCTGTCCGGTTCCGGGGTAAAGGCCTTGTTCGTGGATCGAACAATATCCCACCTGTTCGGTATGCCAGAAAATATCCTCGATGCCGTTGCCGTGATGCGCGTCAAAGTCAAAAATCGCTACCCGGCTCATCCCGCCGATCACAGCGTCGGCCGCAGCGATTGCGAGATTATTGAACAGACAAAAGCCCATCGAGCGGTCATGCATAGCATGATGACCCGGCGGCCGCACTATGGCGAATCCCCGACCGGTTCCTTCCGCCTGGATCTTTCGGCTGACGGACAGAGTGGCCCCCGCGGCGCCCAATGCGGCTTGAAAACTGGCTGGCGTCACGTAGGTCGGCGCATGCTCAATCTCATGCGGGCCTTGCACACACATCTCCTGCAGGTTTTCAATCATCTGCTGAGAATGTGCCAGAATCAGGTCCCCTGGCTTGGCTGGTTCAAAGTCCAGTCTCTCCATCGCAGGATAGGGGGAATGCCTAACCCACCCCTTAAATGCACTGAAGCGCTCAGGGGATTCGGGATGACCGGGGAAATAGTGCTCCGGTGCATCCTGATAGGTCCAATAAACTCGTGGTTGATTTTCTTTCATCATTTCTTTGCCGAGAATAGTATACCGCATGTGGACTGACAGCGAGTAATGCGTAAAATCACTAATACCATTCTGGGATTTATCACTTAATCTATACGAAAGATACTTTACCGGTGAAAGTGGTATAATCCCTACGTTAATTTCATTATCTTGAACGAGATTGAATCAAACATGTTAGAAAAATTACAAGGAATCATTGATCGGTACGATGAGATCGAACAGCAACTGACCAAGGTTGGCGATGACTACACCGTCGCGATTGAACTTTCCAAGGAACGTTCAGAACTCGAACCCCTGGTCACTAAAGCGCGCGACTATCAGGATACCCTCGATAAAATTGAAGAAACCCAATCCCTGCTGAATGCAGAGGATGAAGAGATGCGCGCTCTGGCAGAGATGGAGATGGAAGAACTCCAAGCCCACCAGACCGCCCTCGAAGACGAGCTCAAGAACATGCTGGTCCCCAAAGACCCGCGTGATAAACGCAACGTCATCATGGAGATCCGGGCGGGAACCGGCGGCGACGAAGCTGGCTTGTTTGCCGCGGAGCTTTTCCGAATGTATTCTCGCTACGCGGAACGCCAGGGTTGGAAGACCGAGATCATCACCCTGCACGAGACCGGGATTGGCGGGATCAAGGAAGCCAACTTCATTATTAAAGGCAAGGGTGCCTATTCCCGCCTGAAATTTGAATCCGGCGTCCACCGGGTGCAGCGTGTGCCCGAGACCGAATCACAGGGACGTATCCATACCTCAACCGTCACCGTGGCCGTGCTGGCCGAGGTGGACGATGTGGAGATTGACATCCCCGACTCAGATATCAGCATTGACGTATATAAATCCGCCGGGGCTGGCGGCCAGAACGTTCAAAAGAACGCCACGGCCGTCCGCATCACTCATATCCCCACCGGTCTGGTGGTGGCGTGTCAGGATGAACGCTCCCAATTGCAGAACAAGATGCGCGCCATGAGCGTCCTCAAGGCCCGGCTTTATGAGATTGAAGAGTCAAAACGGCAAGCAGAGGAATCAGCCACCCGGCGATCCCAGATCGGCACCGGTGAACGTTCCGAAAAGATCCGCACCTATAACTTCCCCCAGAGCCGGGTCACCGACCATCGGGTAAATATTTCTTCCTACAACCTGAACGGCGTCCTCGATGGCGATATTGACGAGTTTATTGATGAGCTGACCATGGTGGATGAAGCGGAAAAACTATCTCTGGTCGAGGAGTAAATCCCATCAACCTGAAGCAGATCCAGGCAGCAATCCAGAATTCCCTGGCAGAACACAAGTTTGAAACGCCGGGTAACATCGGCCTGCTCCTGCTCAGCCATGTACTTGTCAAGCCCAAAACCTGGGTTCTCACTCATCCCGACTTCGAACTCAACTCAGACGGAACCAACGCCCTGCAGGCAGCCCTAGAGCGGCTCCTGCGGGGTGTTCCTTTACCCCATATCCTGGGAGAGTGGGAATTTTACGGCCGGTCTTTCTTTGTCTCACCGGATGTGTTGATCCCCCGTCCTGAGACTGAATTGTTGGTTGAGCGAGCACTTGCCCTGGCAACCCGGTTTGAACGCCCCCTGATCGCTGATGTCGGCACCGGTTCAGGTGCTATCGCCGTGTCACTGGTCGCAGCACTCCCGCAGGTAACCGCGATTGCGACCGATATCTCCCGCCCAGCCCTGACTATCGCCCGCCTGAACGCCCAAAGACACCTGCCAAGCGAACTCCCCTTTGTTCAGGCTGATCTGCTGCAGCCATTTTCCTCGAAATTTGATCTGATCTGCGCCAATCTACCCTACATCCCTACCCATAAGCTGGAAGGTTTACCGGTATCGCAGTGGGAGCCGACCCTTGCATTGGATGGCGGCGTTACTGGCCTGGACCTGATCGAAAGGTTGCTCCATCAGGCTGCCAGCCGCCTGTCACCTTCCGGCGTCATCCTGCTCGAAACCGAATCCAGCCTGGGACGGGCAAGCCTTTCCCTGGCGGAAACCATCTTCCCGGACGCAGAAATCGCCTTGCATCAGGACCTGGCAGGACAAGATCGTCTGGTTGAAATACAGACTCCCTGAATTCAGGTAAAAATGGTTTAGAATTGGTCATTGAAAGTATTCATAAGGATGACCGCATGCTCGAAACAGCCATTCTACCGACAAATGCCCCCCAGGCAATAGCCACTGCCGCGCAGATCATCACTGCTGGCGGTTTGGTGGCCTTTCCCACCGACACCATCTATGGCGTGGCCGGAAACCCCTTCAATTCGGATTCCCTGAAGAAAATCTATATCGCCAAACAGCGGCCAGATGAAAAAGCCCTGCCCGTCTTAATCGGTTCGCTGGAGCAACTAGATCGCCTGATTTCCTCCCTCTCTCCCGACGTTGAAGTTATCGCCAGGGCCTTCTGGCCTGGCCCACTCACCCTTGTCCTCCCAAAGAATCCCAATTTGCCTCCGGAACTTACGGCTTACCCCACAGTCGGGGTGCGGATGCCGGATCACCCCTTCACGCTGGCATTGCTCAGGCAAACCGGCCCCCTGGCAACCACTTCAGCCAATATCTCGGGCGGTCCGAACCCAACCACAGCTCAGGAAGTGCTGGCACAATTGGGCGGTCGGATTGACCTCGTGCTTGATGGCGGCCCCACACCGGGGCCAGCCGCATCCACAGTGGTGAATGTTTCAACCCCGGAATATAAAATTATACGGGAAGGCCCAATATCCCTTTCTGACCTCAAAAATCTCAGCAGACAGGATTAATCATGGAATTTGAAACCAAGGATTTCAGCCTCTCCATCTCATCCCTATCAGGGATCCTTGCACTGCGATCCCGCAAATTCCCGGAGACTTCATTCCAGGCGCGCCTCAATACGACGGTTAATTATCTCGGGAAAGACCTGTCGCTGCTTGAGAAATCCTGGTCAATCCTCGAAACGGAAGAACCGACCATTCAGGAAGCGCCGGCAGGGCCGATGCGCCTGATCACCTTCCGTCTGGCAAGCTCTATCAAGAACATTCAACTTATCGTCCGCTGCGGGCTATCCATGGCAGATCCCATGGCGTTCTTCCAGCTTGAATTGGTCAATGGAAGCAAGAAAGAACTCACCCTCAAACGGTTGGACTTTTTGGATATCCCGGCCGGACAGCTGCACCTCGGTAAAGTCAACCCGGAAGATCCGGTCTTCTATAGTAACGGCTGGCAATCCTGGTCCAGCACCGGTTCTTTCGGCCTGGGTGACCGGCAAAACACTTCCATGCTGAGGCGTTTCCAGAATCCGATGGTTGTCAATCCTGGCACGCCCCAACCCAAAAAATCCAATATCTTCACCGGAGATATGTTCGGCTTGATCGCTGATCGCCAGAGCAAGGTCGGTCTGTTGGCCGGGTTCATCTCCCAAAAGGCCCATTTCGGCAGCCTTGAAACCAGCTTCACCCCAAGCCCATCCTTAAAAGTCTGGGCGAATGGTGATGATACTCGCCTTCCCGCCGGTTCGAGCGTGAAAACGGACTGGCTGGCTGTCAGTTTCGTCAGCCTGGATGATCTGGACCCCCTGGGACCTTACCTTTCGATGGTCGGGCAACTCCACGGTGTGACTGAGGAAAAATCGGTGCCGGTAGGCTGGTGTTCATGGTATCACTTCTATCAGGATATCGATGAAAAGGTGCTGGATGCTAATCTGGATACCGTCATCGCCCTGAGACCTAACCTCCCACTGGAACTTTTCCAGATAGATGACGGTTTTGAGACTTATCCCGGGGATTGGTACGATTTTGTTCCCGGTTTCCCCCATGAACTGGAACCTCTCGTTAAAAAGACCAAGATCGCGGGGCTGATCCCCGGGGTTTGGCTGGCCCCCTTCATTGTCCATCCCAAGGCGCGGCTGGTTGCGGAACATCCCGACTGGCTGCTGCGGGATGCGGAGGGCAAGCCGGTGACCGCCGGGTTTGTCTGGAATGCCTTCACCCTTGCTCTGGACCTGACCAATCCCGAAGCCTTGGCCTACACCAAAGAGGTGATCCGGACAGCCGTGGAAGAATGGGGATTCACCTACCTCAAATTGGACTTCCTCTATGCAGCGGCTCTCGATGGCGTCTTTCAGGACCCAACCCTCTCCCGGGCGCAGGTGCTGCGCATGGGATTGGAAGCGCTGCGGGAGGCTGCCGGGCCAGATATCACCATGCTGGGCTGCGGCTGTCCCCTGGGCTCTGGCCTGGGAATCTTCGAGGCCATGCGAATCAGCGCCGATGTCAGCGGTTATTGGAAACCCCATTTCCCCCCGCTCAGCGGCATCCTGCAGGGCGAACCCCACATGCCCTCTGCCCGCAATGCGATCCATAACATCCTCACCCGCGCCCCCCTCCATCGCAGGTGGTGGGTCAATGACCCGGATTGCCTGCTGGTACGCCCGGATACCAAGCTCTCCCTGGCTGAAGTGCAAACCCTGGCAACCGTGATCGGCCTGACCGGTGGATCGCTGCTGGTCTCGGATGACCTGCCCGCCCTCCCCCCAGACCGCCTGGCTATCGCACAGGCTTTATTGCCGGTAATCGGTAAGCGCGCCCAGGTCGTAGATCTTTTTGAGACGGATTTCCCCAGCCTGCTGCGGGTGGATTTGGAAGGACCGGAAGGTCCCTGGCACCTGCTGGCGAAGTTCAACTGGGAATCCTCCCCCCGAGACCTGAGCTTTTCCTCCAATGAATATCAGCTGGACGTTAATCAGGAATACTGGCTGCGTGAATTCTGGACCGGGCAGCTCGGACTGCTCAAACCGGAACGGCCGCTGACCTTTGCCAAAGTGCCCGCACACGGCATTGCCGTGGTCGCCGCTCGCACCTTCAACCCCCGCAAGCCCACTTACCTCGGCAGCAACCTGCACCTGGCGCAGGGCCTTGAAATTTCCCGCTGGCAGGAGGGCGAGAAAGCCTTAGATATAGAATTCAAACTGGGCAGAAATGCCTCCGGTGAGATAGTCCTCACCCTGCCCTGGCAGCCCAATTCGGTCGAATGCAATGGGCTCCCCTGCCCGATCGAAGACCTAGGCGATGGCATATTCACGCTGCAGATCTCAGATGCTGACCAAAGCAAATTGATACTGCGTCATTAGGCATTTTCATCCAATTAAATTAATAGAGACCTCCTTTTGGAGGTCTCTCGTGTTAATTCTAATTACCGGCTGGTGCGGGGATTTCCTTCTCCATAGTCACCCCATCCATTTGTGGCAGGGCCGGTTCATCAGGAATCACATCGGGGATCTCGGTTTCGATATTGCGGATATGCCGGTTAGCGTAAGCAAACCCGCTTACGATGAACAGAATAATCCCGCTGGTGATCAGCATCAAGCCAATCCCCCGGGAAGGTCCCACTCCAATCCAGCGCCCCACAAAAGTTGACGCCAGCGCGCCGCCTTCAACCAACAGGGGATTGAATAAGTTGTCAGCCAGGAACCCACTGAGCAGGAAAGCAATCGGCATCATCGACTGGCTGATCATACTCCGGGTGGCTACCACCCGCCCCTGAATTTCGGGGGCCACTTTCAACGCAAACATCGCGGCACTGATGCTGCCTCCAAAGGGGATAAAGAACATTAGGACAAACAGGCCCGCGCTGATCACGGTAACCGAAGGGCTGCTTCCTGCAATAAAGAAGCCCAGCGTCCCCAGCAAAAGGAACAGGATCACAAACGGTACCCGGTTCTTTTTCACACCACCCCAAACACTCATAATCAGGCTGCCGGCCAGCATGCCAACACCCATAAAGGTCTGAACGACCCCCAGGCTGGTGGCTGAACCCGTCGCCAGAACCAACGGACCAATCATCACGGCTGAAATATTGAGGAAGAAATTGACCAGGGCAAAATACCACATAAGTCCCATCAACCCTGGGCGATCAACCAGGTAGCGCCAGCCAAAAGCCACATCCTTCCACACAGAACGTTTATCCTCAACCGTCTCCTGCTTTCTTTCCGGCTGGGGGATTTTAACAAGGATCAGGGTAAACAGGGCAAACAGGAAAGTGCCGATATCAATAATGATGATCCCGGACATCCCAATGGTAGCAAATAGCACACCTGCCAAAATGGGTGTCAGGATGGTTTGAATGGCATCGCCCATCTGGATCAGGCTGTTCGCTCGGGTTAATTGCTCCTTGGGCACCATCATGACAATCGAAGCGGAATAAGCTGGCTGTTGGAAAGTGCCAAAGACTGCTTCTAAACAACTGATCAGATAGATCATCCAAACCTGCATATTGCCGGTCAGCAGCAGCACCGCCGTCGCCAGGGTGACCAGACCCGCCAGCGAATCCGAAACTATCATGATCATTTTACGATTCTTGCGGTCACTCAACGCTCCGGCGAACGGTGAAAGCAGGATCCGGGGCAAAACACTGAAAAGAGCCGTCATGGCAAAGGGGGTCGCCTGACCGGTCTGGTCATAGATCCAAACCGCCAGGGCAAAACTGATCAGCCCAGAGCCGATCATCGAGGTGACCTGCCCCACCAGGACGATGAGGAAGGTCCGCATGCTTTTAATGGGATTATTTGAATTACTTGTTTTCATCATCTTTTTCATCATTCTCATAGGAAGAACTTGGGTATAGAAAATAAGCAACACTGTAGTCTCTGGCGTCTGGATCGGAGGTATTTGCCTCTGGTAAATTCTGGAATTCTTCCAGGAGTTCCTTGAACCGCTTACCTATTTTTTCATAGTCCTCTTTGGTAAGTCGCTTCTTGACCCGGTAAACTGAAATTTCATTCGATTTTTCACCATCTTCTTTGCTGGAAGTGATATCCAAAGCCTGCAGGCTTCGAACGATATCCTCCTTGGTCGCTTCCAGAGCAGCGATGATCATGCGAGTAATATCTTCGGCTACAATACCGGGATTGGCATTGATAACATCCTGATCAACCATGATCTCTTTAGCTGTGGTCCAGTAATATTTTTCAATGATGTTATTGATTGTTTGCGTTCGGACCACTTGGATCAACCCGGCGGACTCCAACATGTTGAAATGGTAATAAAGCCGGTTGCTGGTCATTCCTAATTTGTCAGCTACATATTTGACCGTCTGCGGTTCTTCTCCCAATATCTCAATGATCTGAATACGCAAAGGGTCAGCGATCACCTTGAGCGTTTCAAGGTCTTTTATAACAAATAGTGGTTGGTGCTCAAATTGTTCGTCCATAAAAATCTCCTCTGCCGTTAAAATATATTTTAACGATACTGACAGTTTACAACGATCAGAATTATTTGTCAACCCCTGCTTACACCAAAAAGCGCCCCATCTCTGAGGCGCTTATCTTGAACTGTATATACGGTTGGGCTACTCTTCCGGCTTGCTTTCCGGGATCTGTTCCAGGGCTTCCATCTTCTTGGCCTGGCGTTTGGCCTTCCGCTTGAGCAGAAGTTTGACCAGGAAGAACACCGCGAGACCTAATGGAACCAGGAAGGGTAAGCAGTAGATGCCGAACCAAATGAGAATATCGACGAGTTTCTGTCCAGTGTTGATCAGCGCTTCAACCGCTTTCTTAACCGTTCCCTGCGGTTCCCATCCGGCGATTGTTATCGGCTGGAGGGATTCCTTGGCGACGATCTCAACGGAAATGGCGGACATGGCTGCGGATTCGGAAAGGTATTGCATGCGGCCCTTGACCGATTCGATCTGTCCCCGATAGTAGGTCAGCTCATCAAACACATCCAGCACATCTTCCGTATCCTTGGCGTTTTCCATGATCTCAACCAGAGCCTGCTCAGCAGCTTCGAGGTTGCGGAGCTGCGATTCAAGATCGGTGTATTCCGACGTCACATCTTGCCCGGAGACATTTTCCGAAAGGACATCCTCGTCAGGGTCCGGCGTAAGGCCCTTGATGGAGGTCATGATCGGATCCAGCTGTCCCGCCGGCACCCGAATTGTTATATTCGCGTAAGGTACGGTTTTACCGCTGGAGGTGGTGGACTGATATATATTGGAATAAACCACAAAGCCACCGGAACTCTCAGCCATGGCAACGATCGAATCGAGCGAAGCTGTGGGATCTTCCACCGCAATTCTAAGATTCGCATTGTAGATCACCATGCGCTCTGCGGCCATGGGTGATTCGCCCATGCCGGCATCATAATTAGCACGGGATCCTTCTGATGCCTCAGTCATGACCAATGCCTCTTCTTCAATGGCCATTTCGTAATCCATCCCCGCCTGAGGGACACCCATTGCCTTATCCTCAGTCAGGGATTGGGCAGACGCACAAGCGCTTGCCAGTGTCACCACGATCAGGACCATGCTGACCAATAGGACCTTTCTCTTCTTCATCATTTTCTCCTTTTCTAGTAAACGATCCTGTACACCTTATTTTATACTTTTTTTGACGTAGAAAGGAAATAAAAAGTTCCCCAGCAGGGATTCTTTCCTCTGGGGAACCATTAAAATCAGTTTGAAGACCCGATCCTTACCAGCCCTCACTCAACCTGGCTGCGTGACGGATGGGCAAACCCGCCATCAGGATCCGTTTCTGGACAGCTTCAACATCATAAGCCACACGGTGATAAGTCCAGGGCAAGTCCTCCCGGTCGTCATAGATCAGGTAGGAAGACAATGGATTATGGTCCCGCGGCTGCCCCACTGATCCGGGATTCACAATGGACTTCAGATTCAACTGGAACGGCCGGTCTGGCCCGATCAGGTAAAGATGGGTAGTCTCCGGGGTCTCGCCATCCATCTTGAAAATGCAGGGGATATGCGTATGCCCTACCAGGCAATAAGGAGTCTCAAATGCGCTCATGTTGTTTCTCGCAACATTGAGGTCCATCACATATTCCCAAACCGGATCCCGAGGGCTGCCGTGCGCCAGGGTAAAGGCATCAACTTCCAGCCTCTCAGGACGTTCCCGCAGCCAGCGATAGTTGTCAGGGGCAAGCTGGGAAACCAGCCACTCCAGAGAAATGCGAGCCTCATTCCTGAAGGCATGGATGTCAATTTCCCCCAGAATAGCTGCATCATGGTTACCTTTAATACAGGTCAACTCGGGCAGGACCCGAAGTGTTTCAATACATTCGTTCGGGTCCGGACCATATCCAACCACATCCCCCAGACAAAACACGCGATCAAACGGCGCTGCCTCATTGAGAACAGCCTGCAGCGCTGTTAGATTCGCATGAATGTCCGAGAGGATCAGGGTTCGCATGCTAAGGTAAATTGAAGATGAACTTCCAGTCACCTTCCGTCTGGGTCGTGCTGGAATTCACACCCATGATCGCCATCCAGGTATTCCCGGGCTTCAATGGGAATGGATCACCGTTTTCATCCAGGAATTGAATGGGCTGGGAATTGTTGGGAACTTTCCAGGTCACGTTATAGGCCTGGCCATCGCGGAAGATCACTGCCGGGCGGCCGGCTGTATTGCCCCAAAAGTCAATATCATGCAGTGTTGGGGCAAATTCGGTGTAATAAGCATAGAGGACGATCACATTGGAGAAAGCCAGCTGCTCATCCGTGTTACGATCTATCAGCGGAATCATCACCAACTCAGAACCGGTGGTGTCTTCAATCAACCGCAGGTATTTGCCGGTGGGGACATCAAACTGCCATTCGCCCCGGTCCGTATCAGCATACTGCACCAGCACATCCGTCCCTGCCGTTCCGCCATCGGGCGCAGCCGGATCAAAGGCCATCCCTTCCAGGGTGTACTGGTGATTATCCACCCCGCGCTGAGTGGAGAGGGTGGTTAGTTTGGCTGAATCGGAAAATACACTGACCACATCACCATTTCCCGTCCTGCAGATCGCCGGACAGGTCTGATCTGTCTCAGTGATGGCTCTGATGCCCAGAACATCCACGATCTTGGTATAAACTGTCTCATAGGCCCCCACAAATCCAAGGATGCCCTGGTACATGCTGACCAGCTGCGGATCCACCAACCGGCCGGAGCGCATCGGGCCAATCTGGTCGGCATTCTCACCATAAAAGACGGTCATAAACCGGTTGGAGCCACCGCCGATATAGTATTCAAAGACAATATCGGTTGCTGAAAGCCCGGCATGGGGACGTCCATAAGCCGGATAGTTCGCCACTTTGACGAAAACCGGCCGCCGGTTCAAGTTTTCAGGATTTGCCACCATCAATCCGGTCAGAGGGTTCACCCCCTCGGGGAAATCAACCGGACCCACTGGGCCCAAAGTCGGGGCCTGGGTCGGGGTGGATGTTGCCGTTGGTTCCGGTGTGGCGGTCTGGGTTGGGAGGACCTTCTCAGTTGCAGAAGGTAAAGCTGCCAGGGTTTGGGCGGCATAAGTGCCGGCCTGTTCCAATTCTGACAGACCCCCCTGACCGCAAGCGGAAAGGATCATCACAAGAATAGCAAAGATTGTCCAAAGTGCGTAACGGTTTTTTCTTGTCATTGTTTCACCTCTGCGCACAATTTTACCCCATTCACCAAAAATTACGTCAAATGGAAGTTTATCCTATTAATTTGTAAGCTGCCTTTGAAATCTCAAACTTTGGTCTTCTCAATGATCTCTGCCACCATATCAAACCGGTTGAAAGACGGAATGATATAGACGCCCTGGAAGGTCTTGCGGATCTCGCGGATCAATTCCACTGCGATCCGCTTTCCTTCACCGAGCATATCTTCGCCTGCGTTGGTCATCCGGTCCTGAATGGCCTGGGGGATCACGATCCCCGGCACCTCATTATGCAGGAAGCGGGCATGGCGATCCGTCACCAGAGGCAGCACCCCCGCCAGCAGCGGTGTGGCCAGCTCACCATAGCGTTCCGCATAATAGGCCAGAAATTTTCGGGCGCGGTCCACTTCAAAGACCGGCTGGGTCAAGAAGAAATCCGCCCCCGCGGTCAGCTTCTTACGCAGGATGCGCACCTCACGCTCCGGGTCATTGGGACAAAGGTTCAGCGCAGCACCTACAAAGAAAGTCGTCGGCTGGCCGATCTCCCCACCAGCATGGTCCACACCAGTATTGAAGCCTTCTTTGATCAATCGGATCAGGCCGGTTGGCACAAGATCATAGGAATCGTTAGCGTCGGGATAATCACCGATGGCGGTTGGATCCCCCATCACCACAAACACGTTGCGGATATTAATCGCATGGGCAGCCAGCAGGTCACCCTGCACCCGCAGCAGGTTGCGTCCCCGAGTGGGAAAATGGAGTGTGGTTTCAATGCCAAAACGGGACTGGATCAGGTCACAGACCGCCCAGGGGCTCATGCGCATTCGGGCCCGCGGGCTGTCGGCCACATCAATCACGTCCGCGCCGGCATCCGCCAGCAGTGACGCACCAGCCATCAGCTTGTGGGTGGAAAGCCCTCGCGGCGGGTCCATCTCCACGGCGATCACAAATTTACCATTGGTGAGCTTCTGTGCCAGTCCGGAAGGTCCTTCCGCCGGTTCTATCTCAGTTGAAGGCGCGGTTTCCAAATCAGCCAGTTGCACCACGGCGAAATCCTCCGGCGCGCCGGAGATCGCTTCAGCAATAACTTTGACATGCGCCGGTGTGGTGCCGCAGCAGCCGCCAATCACATTGGCTCCCGCCTGCCAAAAGGCCAGGGCATAATCACGGAAATAGTCCGGTCCTGCGGGATACATTATTCGACCACCAACCCGCTCCGGGAAGCCTGCATTGGGCATCACAGAGAACCGTCCCTCGGGCACAGCGGCTTTCATCTGCTTCAGGATCCGCAGCAGCTGCGTAGGGCCGCCCGAACAGTTCACCCCGATCACATCCACACCAAAGCTAACCATCTGCTCAGCCACCTCGCGGGGCGTGTCGCCCAGCAGGGTCCGACGGTCACGAGTGAAGGTCATCGAGCCGATCACGGGCATCGTCTCATCCACGGCGTGCACCGCTCGAACCGCTTCACGTACGGCGTATAGATCGACCATCGTCTCAATCAGGATCACATCCACCCCGGCCTCGATCAAGGCCCGGGCCTGCTCCAGATAAATTTCATAGGCTTCCTCCGGCTGGATATGGCCGAAAGGTGCCAGAGGCAGCCCCAAAGGCCCAATATCCCCGGCGATCATCACGTCTTTAAAGGAGGCCTCGACCACTCGCCTGGCTAACTGGACACCGGCAGTGTTCACTTCCGCCACGCGCTCGTCCAGGCCGTGACGTTCGAGCTTGGTCCGGTTTGCGCCAAATGTGTTGGTTTTGATCACCTCAGCGCCAGCAGCGATATAATCCCGGTGGATCTCACCCACCGCAGCCGGGTCCTGCAGGTTCAGCTCGTCAAAGCACTCATCAATATCCACACCGTGCTCATGCAGGAGCGTTCCCATCGCGCCGTCAAAAACAATCGGTTTGTCTGAGCCGGTCAGGCTTTGGATAAATTTTCTCTCGTTCTTATTCATTACAACCTTCATTCGTTCTAATCACCAAGCAATTGTTCCACCCGGCTGGTGCCAACATTGAAATACTTGGCATCCGGATGGTGAACAATGATTGCTGCAGTGGATTGTTCAGGGACCAGTTGATAGGCTGTCGTCAGGCTCATACCCAGAGCCGATTCAGCCGGCAGCAATTCGAAGACCTTGGCGTGGTCTTCCAAATCGGGGATCGCGGGATAACCCCAGGAGTAGCGCTTGCCGCGCTTGGGGTCCAGGCCAAGTTCCCGCCGGATGTGGTCATGCATATAAGCTGCGGTTGCTTCCGCCATCTGGACGGCCAGCCCATGCAGATAATAGCCCTCGGCATATTCACCTGCCTCCTGCAGCTCCTCAAAGCGTTGCGTGGCTTGCTTGCCCACAGTAACCACCTGGAAAGCAACCACGTCCATCTTACCCGATTCCACTGGAGCGTAATAATCCGCCAGGCTCAAGCTTTCTCCACCTTTCTGGCGGGGGAACGCAAAACGCTCAAGCACGACTGATTCAGTGTCCTGCAATGTGCCCGGGTCATAGATCAACAGTTCATCGCCCGCTGATTGACAGGGCCAGTAACCATAGACCGCCTGCGGCTGCAGCCAGCCTTCTTTTTCCGCATCCTTGCGCATATGCGCCAGGCGCACTTCAAATTCCGCCTTGAGCTGCTTCCATTCCTCGCCGTGGGCGTTCTTGGCGCCCCAGGAAAGGCGATAGAGTTCATTTAAAGACAGGTATTCACCCACGATTTCCAGCGGCATATCACGCACCACCCGCGGCCCCCAATGGGGCGGGACAGGCAGCTCATCTAGAGTTTCAACCACTTTCTGCCGCACAGACCGGGGCACCCTTCGGCTGCTATGCAGGTCTTTACCCAGTTCATAATCCGCTGATTTTCGGACCTCATCCACCAGAACTTCCCGTTTTTCGGGGGTCATCAGCGCATCCATGGTTGACAGGCCCTCAAAGGCATCCTTGCAGTAGAAGACGCCCGGCTCATAATAATGTCCAGCTTCGGTCAATAGGATCCGCTTGCCAAAGCGGGGATTAATGGCTGCGCCGCCCACCAGCACGGGGAAATCCAACCCCCGCCGGTCCAGTTCGTTGACGATCAGGGGCATCTGCTTGCTGGTTGAAACCAGCAGCGCGCTCAGCCCGATCGCATCAGCCTTCTCTTCCACGGCTCGGGTGATGATCGTCTCCGCGGGAACCTGTTTGCCGAGGTCAACCACGGTGTAGCCGTTGTTGGAAAGAATTGTCTTGACCAGGTTCTTGCCGATGTCATGCACATCACCATATACCGTTGCCAGGACCATCTTACCCTTGGTTGCACCCTCCTGCTTCTCAAGGAAGTTCTCTAGATAACTTACCGCCACTTTCATCACCTCGGCGCTCTGCAAAACAAAGGGCAGGATCAACTCTCCTGCGCCAAACTTATCACCAACGTCCTTCATCGCCGGCAGCAGAACCGTATTGAGGATCTCAACCGCAGTTTCGCCTTTGGACCGATCTATGTTTCGGTCCAGAAGAATGTTGATATCCTTTTCCACATCCGCCTTATGGCGGTGCAGGATGCGCCAGTGCAGGCGCTCCTCGGGGGTCATTGCCTCAAGGTCAGTCTGGCCAGTCTCCTGCTCGTCACTTTCTTCTACGGATTCAAAATAGGTGATCAGCCGGGCCAGAGCCTGCTCATCCCGGTTGAAAATCAGGTCTTCCGCCAGTTTGCGCTCATCCTCCGGGATTTCTGCGTAGGGCTTGATATACGCCGGGTTCACGATGGCCATATCCAACCCCGCCTCAACGCAGTGGTAGAGCATCACACTGTTCAACACAGCCCGGGCAGGACGGGAGAGGCCGAAGGAGACATTGCTCACCCCCAGCGAGGTCAGCACACCGGGTAAGGTTTCCTTGATCCGGCGGATGCCTTCCATTGTCTGAATGGCAGAATCTCGCAATTCGGGGTCACCGGTCGCCAGGGTAAAAGTCAGGGCGTCATAAACGAGATCTTCCGGCTGCAATCCATATTCGCCCACCGCCAGGTCGTAAATCCGCCGGGCAACTTCCACTTTCCGGTCAGCGCTTTTCGCCATACCGTCCTCATCAATAGTCAGAACGATTACGGCAGCGTTGAACCGTTTTGCCAACGTGAACACCTTGCCAGCCTTTTCAAGGCCGGATTCGAGGTGGGTTGAGTTGATCAGACTGCGACCGGGATTGGATTCCAGCGCCGCTTCAATCACCTCAGTCTCCGTGGAATCAATCACCAATGGCACCGGGACGGCATTTGCCAGCCGTTTGACCACCTTGCGCATCAACTGGTCCTCATCGTCCCGTTCAGTCAACGCCGCACAGACATCCAAACCATGTGCGCCGTTATCCACCTGAGCACGGGCCATTTCCACAATCCCATCGTAATCCTCGGCCATGATCAATCGCTTAAACTTACGGGATCCCTGGGTATTGAGCCTTTCGCCGATCAGGAAAGGCGCGGGTACCTGCTGCATCAGCACTGCCTGCACCGGGGAGGCCAGCATCGGTTCCACAGGTGGTGCGGGCGGTTTTTTCCGGCTGCGATCCAGGCCCTTATTAAGCAGTTCGATATGATCTTCCCGAGTCCCGCAACAGCCCCCCACCACGCGCACGCCGAAATCATTGACAAATTCCAGCATCAGGTCCGCAAAGGGTTGGGGTTCCATCGGGTAAACGGCTTCTCCATCCACATTCAGGGGCAAACCCGCATTGGGAATACAGGACACCGGCAGTCGTGAATTTTCCGTCAGAAAACGGATCGGCTCACGCATGTAATCCGGCCCTGTGGAACAGTTCAGGCCGATCACATCAATGCCCATCTCCTCCAAAATCGCCCGAGCAGCGGCAATATCCGTCCCCAGCAGCATCCGACCGGTGGTATCCAGCGTCACCTGCGCCTGGATGGGTAGCCATTCACCGGTCTCTGCAAAGGCTGCCTTGATCCCTTGAATCACAGCCTTGACCTCGAGGATGTCCTGAGAAGTCTCGATCAGCAGCAGGTCCACTCCCCCCTCGATCAAGCCCACAGCCTGCTCGCGGAACACATCCGCCAGTTCCTCAAAGCTGATATTGGACATCTCAGGGTCTTCGGTAGAAATCAATTTCCCGCTGGGCCCTATCGACCCGGCTACAAAGCGCGGCTTGTCAGGTGTGCTGTATTCGTCCGCCACCCTGCGCGCTAGGCTGGCCGCCGCGCGGTTGATCTCCAGGACGCGGTCGCCCAGACCGAATTCCGCCAGGGTCAGGCGGTTGGAGCGGAAGGAATCCGTCTCAATCACATCCGAACCGGCTTCCAAGAAGCTGCGATGCACTTTTTCAATGGCACTAGGCTTGGTGATTACCAGATAGTCGTTGCAGCCTGCGGTCCGCTCTCCACCGAAATCGGCCGCGGTCAGGTGTTGGCGATCCAGATTGGTGCCCATTGCGCCATCAAACAGAACAACGCCCCGATCAATGGCATCGAGGTATCGTCGGTTGGAGAATTTCTTAGATTTTTCTGAGGTCATACATCAACCCTCCAGTGCAGCGCTTGGTCGCACACGAAACTTAAATCAATCGCCTCTCAAAAGATGAGAGGCGCAAATGACCGAATGTGGTTCACTTCACCTCATCTTCCAGATCCACCCTTCTCGGGGGCTGCCGGAATTGGCACCAGTGATCCACGATCCTGGTTGCCGAGGTTTCAACGGGCCGGTCCCTCCACCTCTCTGGATGAGATTTCAATCAGACAAAGTCTATCACAATAAGAAACGAAAGTCAATTTTGATAAGAATCGGGCATTGTGAAATGGGAATCAAAATGAAGGCTCATATAAATTGCGATTTTATTTTAAAAAGACAATCTCTTACCCCGTTTTTAGCGCTTCAAGCACCCCGGTCACTGTGCCGAAACCGGGGTTCTCAGGGATAATGAAATCCTTGTCATAAAAGGTGCCCACCAGGGTGATTTCCCTACGAATCGATTCCAAATCCATCAGGTGACCAATCAGGATGATCTCGTCCAGTCCTTCTGCGTTAGCGGCATTGATCGCGATCACGGCGATCACCTGCGCCACCAGCCGCACCAGCCCGGCCGCCAGGTTCTCGCGGGTGAAGCCATCTTCATGATCCAGTTTTCCCAGGTTCACGGCATTAGCCTCGGCCGGCAGCCGGCCAACCTGTCCGCCAACCGCCTCCCGCAGCATGATATCCACTGCGGCCGCATCCCCGGCCAGCGCCAGTTGATCAATCTCATGTGGGTCATTTGTCCCCAGGATCAGCTTCGACAGCCCCAACAGCGTGCCGCCGCCGACCGCTGAACCGGTGACATGATGCACATCCCGCCCCCGGGCAGCCACCATGGCTGTGCCGGTCCCGGCACTGACGACCAGCCCCTGTTGGCGGCCCGCCAGCGCCAACCCCCCCAATCCCACAGCCAGCATCTCGTCTACCTTTTGGATGGCGAATCCATCCAGATGGTCAGGTAGATCGCGATACCGCCCGCCGGTCACGCCGATTGACGTACTGGGGGTCAGCTCACCCACCGCTCGGAGTGCCAGCCTTAGCTGACCCTCAGCGTTAAGATGTGGATTTGCCAACATCTTCAAACTCACCCCGGAGGGTGTTCGCAGCGCGAGGTCAATATTCGTCATGCCAATATCAGCTGCCAGGATTGTTTTCATCATCAATCACTCCAAATTCATGTTATCTGAACGATTTTACCTCATTGGCCTGGTTTGTGACCTTAATCCACGGATATGCGAACTATAATATTTTATTTGGAGGGAATAATGCGTTACAATTAGCATTTAAGGAAAACAATATGAAAATCGGCTTATCTACATTCCTCCGCAGCTTTTTACCCCTATCCATCATCCTGACCGTGATCGGCTGGCTCGGTTTACTGGTGGTCATCCGCGGCACCGTCCCAACCCTGGGGCCGCGCTGGGCCTTCTTTTTTCTAGGCGTACTCGCCCTGACCGGCCCGGCCATCCCGATCGTTTATTTTCTGAATAAACGGTTCCCCAGTGATCCTCCGGTGGAAGATATGGTCATCCTGCGCCAGTCCCTGTGGGTGGGCGTCTTTGGCAGCACGGTTGCCTGGCTCCAACTGGGTCGGGTGCTGACCACCGGCCTGGCCTTGATCCTGGCAGGGGTTTTCGTGCTGATCGAGTTCCTGCTGCGCCTGTTCGAGCGCAGCCGTTGGGACCCAAGCCGTTAATTAACCACTCAAATAAATCAAGTCCGGTAAAGCCAATATGCCCGATCTGAGCCAATTACCTTCCATTGACCGTCTGTTACGCCAGCCAGAGGTTCAGGAGATCATCCAGTCCTTCGGCCGTCCGCTCACGTTGACTGCCCTCCGAACCATTCTGGAAACTCTGCGCCAGGCTGCGATCCAAAATGACCAGCCCATTCCCTCTGAAACTGAGCTCTTCGAACTTATCCAGGAGCAATTGGAAGACTGGATTGCGCCCACTCTGGTTCCTGTGATCAATGCCAGCGGTGTCATCCTGCACACCAACCTGGGCCGAGCGCCGCTCAGCCAGGCCACCCGGCAGGCCATCTCCGAAATTGGCATCGGATATTCCAATCTGGAATTCAACCTGTCCACCGGAAAACGCGGCAAGCGTTCCATCCATGCCGGCCGGATCCTGAGCCTGCTCACCGGTGCGGAAGATGGTTTCGTGGTCAATAACAACGCCGGCGCGGTCCTGTTGACCCTGTCGGCCTTAGCCAGCGGCAGGAAGGTGCTGGTCTCCCGCACCCAACTGGTTGAGATTGGCGGCGGCTTCCGCATTCCGGACGTAATGCGCCAATCCGGCGCGACCCTGGTGGAAATTGGCACCACCAACCGGGTTCACCTTCGTGATTTCGAGCAATCCCTCGCTGGCGGCCACATCGCCCTGGTCCTGATTGCCCACCACTCAAACTTCAAACTGATCGGCTTTCACAGCGAACCTGAACTGGCGGAGATTGTTACGGTCGCCCACGAGCATGGTGTGCCCGTAGTATATGATATTGGCTCGGGCGCTCTGCTGGATACCGCTGAATTCAACCTGGCCCATGAACCCACCGTTCAAGAATCCCTGGCTGCGGGCTGTGACCTGGTGTGTTTCTCCGGGGACAAGTTACTGGGCGGCCCCCAGGCCGGGATCATCATCGGCAAGCAAGACCTGCTGGCCCCGATCAAAACTCACCCCTTTGCCCGCGCTCTACGGGCCGGGAAGCTGACCCTCACCGGTGTCAGCGCCAACCTGCTGCATTACCTCAAGAACGAAGCGTTGAGCGAAGTGCCGATCTGGCAGATGATTTCCATGCCTCTGGAAACCATTCAGGCCCGAGCGGAACATTGGAAGGAAGTCCTGGGATTCGGCGAGGTGCTGCCTGGCAAGTCCACAGTGGGCGGCGGCAGCCTCCCCACCGAAGAAATGCCAACTTTCACACTGAGCATCACTCCAGGTAAACCGGACGCCTTCCTGCATGCCCTGCGAGAAGCGCAGCCCCCCGTGATCGCCCGGATTGAAAACGACCAGGTGCTTTTTGATCCGCGCACTGTCCTCGCTGAGCAGGAAGAAGGCTTCCTGTCTAATCTGAAACAGGTCTGGAACGCTTCCGGACATTAGATCAAAACGAATGGGAACATTGCTATGAAATCTGACCTCGACCAACTCCTCATCGAAAACCAGGCCGCGGGCCTTTGGATCACCGGACCGGCGCAGCATAACCCTGCCATGGTTTACCTGACCGGCGGCGGCCATATGACCATGGCGGATGTGATCAAACCGGTTGGAAAGCCAATGGTGCTCTGCCATGCCCCCATGGAACGCGAGGAGGCCGCCCGAACAGGCCTGCAGACCATCAACTACACCCAATTCCCCCTCAAAGAGCGCCTTCAGGCCGCCCAGGGAGATCGGGCTCTGGCCCAAGCGCTGCTCTATAAAGCCATTTTCGAACAGATCGGCCTCACGGAAGGCACCATCCTGCTCTACGGTCGCTCAGAGGTGGGTACCCATTACTCTCTCGTCAATAAACTTCAGGAACTCCTCCCCGGTCTGACCTTCAAAGGCGACCTGGAGGATGCGGTCCTGCTGCAGGCCATGGCCACCAAGGACACAGCCGAAATCGGACGGATCCGCGCCATGGGTGTCGTCGTGCGAACGGTCGTTGCCCGGGTGGCGGATTTCCTCACCCATCACAATGTCGAGAATGAAACCCTGGTCAAGGAAGATGGCTCACCGCTCACCATTGGCGATGTAAAGGGACTGATCAACCTCTGGCTGGCCGAGCTGGGTGCAGAAAACCCCGAGGACACCATCTTCGCCATCGGCCGGGATGCCGGCATCCCGCACAGCAACGGTACACCCACCGACCCGATTCGCCTCGGCCGGACCATTGTCTTCGATATCTTCCCCTGCGAAAAAGGCGGCGGATACTTCTACGATTTCACCCGCACCTGGTGTCTCGGCTATGCCCCGGAGGATGTCCAGAAGTTCTATGACCAGGTAAAAGCTGTATATGACCAGGTCGTCTCGGAACTTAAGGCCGGCATGAACGCCGCCCATTTCCAAAATCGGACCTGTGATCTCTTTGAGGCCCAGGGACATCCCACCATCCGGCAAAACCCGGCCACTGAATGCGGCTATGTCCATTCCCTGGGTCACGGTGTAGGGCTGAACATCCACGAGAAGCCCTGGTTCAGCCGCCCGGATGACCTCACCAACGCCCTCGTCCCCGGTTCAGTTTTCACCGTTGAACCCGGACTTTATTATCCGGAAAAAGGCATGGGTATCCGGCTGGAAGACACCTACTATGTCACCCCGGATGGCGGGTTTGAATGTTTTATGGAATACCCTAAGCAGCTTGTCCTGCCAATGGCAGAAAGGGAGTAAGGTATTATGACCCTTCCCAGCGCACGAATCCTTGGAATCGAAACCTCCTGTGATGAAACCGCGGCAGCCGTCGTCACCGATGGCCGCGTAATCCAGTCCAGCGTCGTTGCCAGCCAGATCGACCTGCACGCCCAATTTGGCGGCGTATTCCCGGAGCTGGCTTCGCGTGAACATGTTAAGGCAATTTATGCCATCGTGGAACAGGCCCTGCAGCAGGCGCATCTGGATATCAAAGACATCGACGCCATAGCCGTCACTCGCGGCCCCGGCCTGGCTGGATCATTGGTGGTGGGTGTGAACATGGCCAAGAGCCTTGCTCTGGCCGCCCAAAAACCCATTATCGGCATCAACCACCTCGAAGGCCATATCTATTCAGCCTGGCTCTACCTGGCGAACACCTCACCCCATCAAGCGCCGCGCTTCCCGCTGCTGGCACTGCTGGTTTCCGGCGGGCACAGCGAACTGGTGTTGGTCAAAGACCATCTCCAATATCAGCGTCTGGGTGGCACGCTCGATGATGCCGCTGGTGAGGCCTTTGACAAGGTTGCCCGGCTCCTGGGCCTGTCCTATCCCGGTGGGCCTTCTATCCAAAAAGCCAGCCACACCGGCAGCGCAACCGCCTTCACTTTCCCGCGGGCTATGATGGAGGACACCTGGGACTTTTCCTTCAGCGGCGTTAAAACCTCCGTCCTGCGGATGACCGAATCCCTGCAGGAACAGGGTCGGAACCTACCTATCGAGGACCTGGCAGCCAGTTTCCAGGCCGCGGTAGTCGATGTCCTGGTGGATAAAACTCTGATGGCTGCCGACGAATTCAATGTCAGCGAGATCATTGTGGCCGGCGGCGTTTCTGCCAACAAACGGCTTCGGGAAAGGATGCTGGCGGAAAGCAAGCACCCTGTCCATATCCCCCCGCTCTCCCTCTGTACCGATAACGCGGCCATGATCGCAGGCGCAGGCTATTACCATTACATTCAGGACGATTTCTCCCCCCTTAATTTCGATATCCTGCCAACCTGGCCGCTCTCCTGAACTTTCCCAATCCAATGTAACGAATGGTATCCGAAAGTCATCCAATGAGTGAAACAAACAACACAGAAACGCTCAATCTCGAAGCGCTTCATAAAAAGGACAAAAGAACTTTTGCCCTGCTGGTCGATCAAAACTCCGACCATATTTACCGTTTGGCTCTCAAGCTGACGGGAAACACTCAGGATGCCGAGGACGTTGTCCAGGAGACTTTCATCAAAGCCTTCAACAACCTCGAAAAATTCGAGGGACGATCCAAAGTCTCCACCTGGCTCTATCGAATCGCCACCAATGAATCCCTGATGATGCTCCGGAAGCGCAAGGACGGTATCACCCATATTGATGAAGGCATCGAGACCGATGAAGGCGAAGTCATGCCCATCCAGATTGTGGATTGGTGCTGCCTGCCCGAAAAGGAAATCATGACCGCTGAGACCCGACAGATGCTCAAGCAGGCGGCATTGCAGCTTTCAACATCAAACCGGGCAGCCTTCCTCCTTCGGGATGTGGAAGGGTTATCCACTCAGGAAGCCGCAGCCGCACTGGATATCAGCGAATCGGCCCTCAAGGTTCGACTGATGCGAGCCAGAATGCAGCTTCGAGAAGTGTTGAGCGAATATTTTGCCAATCGAATGGCAGAGGAAGACCTATGACCCACCAACACGGGCTTGAATGCAAAGACCTGATGAACCACCTCAACGATTATATTGATGGTGAATTGGACGATGAATTGTGCGGAAAAATTGAAGCGCATATTGAATCTTGCCCAAACTGCAAAATCGTGGTCAACACCCTGAAGAAAACAATCCAGCTCTACCAGGATGATGGTGAAAGAGTCACCCTGCCATTGGACGCCCGACACAGGCTGTTTGAAATTCTGAACCTGGATGAAGATGCTGATCTCGAAAAATAACCTCTTAACCCATTCCAGAGAAGAAACCCCCAAGCCCGATCACCCCGCAGCAAGCTGCACGATCCAACCCGGCGTAAGTCTGCAGGCCGGGATGATTTGCCCGCGCTGCGGACAGGCAGAGATCGATTATGACAGTCTCCTGCAGCTGGTCTGTCCCAATTGTGGATTGAAAGAAGCAGGTGCCTGCACCTGATAATGTAAAAGCAACCTCCGTGCGAGGTCAGAAAGGAAAACAAAATGCAAGCTAAAGCTGTTTGGAATGGAGATATGGGATTTGCTGGAGCCAATCAGGAGGGATTCCTGGTCCCGATGGACGCCAATAAGAAGGTCGGCGGCCACGACATGGGCTTCCGTCCCCTGGAGCTGCTGGCCATTGGCCTGGCTGGCTGCACGGGGATGGATGTGATCTCAATCCTGAAGAAAAAACGCCAGGAAGTAACCCAATTCGAAGTCAACGCAGAGGTCGAACAGGCTACGGAGCATCCCAAAGTTTTTACCAAGATTTTATTGAAATATACGTTTGCTGGAAAGAATTTGGACCCCCAGGCTGTGGAGCGCGCAGTCGAACTCTCAGAAACAAAATACTGCGGTGCACAGGCGATGCTGCGCGAAACCGCAGATATTACGCATACGATCACAATCACTCAAGAAGACTAATCTGAACTATTACCACTTAAATTATCGGATTGTGACTCCTCATTGGCGTCATAGTCCGGTAAATCTATTTCCACATCTCGAATCGCTCGGAAAAAAGTACCCACAATCGCCACGGCAGCAACCAGAATACCGCTCATAGCGATCATCAGGGACATACCCGCGCCCGGCCCGCTGCCCACCAGATTGCCGAACAGCCGGGTCCCCCACCCATCCGCGGTCTGAAAAGCCGGCTCAAACACACTATCGGCCAGCCAGCCAGAAAATCCCATCGAAATCGGGACGGTGATTTGCGCGATAAAACGGCGGACGGCAAAGATCCGCCCCTGTTGATTGGGAGGCACCTTCTTTTGCCAGATCGCCTGAGAAGAGCCGTTGACCGTGGGCATAAAGAAAGCCAGTAAAAAAACCGATACCATCCACATCCAGGGCTGTTCGGTAATGCCCATCAGAAAACGCCCAAGGATGCCATTCAAGATCCACCCAAGCAATATGCCAGCAACCAGCTGCTTTGGTCCGCCCCAAATCATTAAAAATACTGCTCCAACCAGGCCGCCCACCGCGGCAAAGGACTGCACAAAACCCAGCACCTGGGCATCACCCGCCCTTGCCAGCACCATCGGGTTGATCACCGCCCACCCAATCACAGTCATAAAATTCGCGAAAAAGAATACCAATTGAAGACCGAGTAAACCCGGGCGTTCAAATATATATTTAAATCCGAAAGTTATATCCTTCAAGATCTTTTTGAAACTTGTCTTGGTTTTTTCAACTACTGGCTGGGGAATGATAACGATCAGAAGAGTGATTATCGCGACAAAGAAAGTCAGGATATCAATCAGCAAAATGCCCCGAACGCCAACCACACCGATCAGAGAACCTGCCAGGACCGGCCCGACAATATTGGAAGCGCTCTCTACCATGCTGATCATGCCGCTGGCTCTGCTGTAATGTTTCTTGGGCACCATCAACGTCACCGTGGCGGAATAGGCCGGCCATTGGAAAGCCTGAAAAGCGCTGGCAAACGCCGTCGTGGCGTAAATATGCCAGATTTCCAGCCTTCCAGTAGTGAAAAGGATGAACACCGTGATTGACGCCAGAACTGCACCCAGATCGCTGAGCATCATGACCAGCTTGCGGTTCCAGCGGTCCACCAGGACCCCGACCAGAGGCGTGACAATGATCAAGGGGGCATAGGTGAACACGCCTACCAACGCCAAAGCCTGAGCTGACCCGGTTTTTTCCCAGGCCCAGATGCCCAGGGCGAAACTTGTCATGAAAGAACCTGCCACTGAAACAAACTGACCCAGCCAGATGACAATAAAGGCCGTCAGATTTTTTGGTCGCTTTTCAGCCAGATCGGTTGTCGTTTCAGAATCTTTCATCGGTATGTTTCAATCTTCTTCATCATGGTCGGGTATGAGTTCTTCAACATGAAAGACGAGTCTATTTCGATAAGCCCCAAGACCCACACAGATACCTAGTATACCATTGACTAGTATGTAAACAGGGCTTCATAACCGGTTTCCATCTGGCTTCGCCTCTCACTAAAGATCATTTTTCCACTAAAGACATCTTCCGCCAAATCTGGTACAATCCACAAAATCACAACAGAATCAGGATTAATTGAATGAAAACAAAACATCGAAAATCAATCCTTCTCTTGACCCTGGTCGTTCTCCTGCTTTCGGCCTGTAGCCCCTCATCTCAAGCAACCGAGCAACCAACAAACACAGAAGCTCTGGAAACAGCAGCCACCGAGACAGCAGCGCCCACCCCGACGCTGACACCCTCACCAACGCCCACGCCTCTTCCCTTGAATGGTCAGGAAACACAATATAATATTGATTTGACAATTGATTATTATAATCAATTTATTTCCGCCACCAGCCAGGCAATTTACACCAATAAAACCGATTACCTGATCCACGAAATGGTCTTCATGGTTTATCCAGCCAGATTCCAGGCCATCTATATTAAATCCATCCAGCTGGGTGACGGAACCACGATCACAGAGTACGATTGGGATTCCCTCTATATCGTCATTCCATTGAATGAGCCTTTGCAGCCCAGCGCTCAAATTGAAATCACCTTCGATTTTGAACTCTACATGCCAACCCGCGAGGGCATTTTCAGCTATAACGGGAAAGAACTCAATCTATCCTATTTCATACCGATGATTCCCTACTTCAATCCAGATGGTGGCTGGGTTATGAATGATGCCCAGGTGGTCAACAGCGTGTTCATCGGTGAATTTATCGTTTTGGAACCCTCCGATTTCAACCTGAATATCGAATTCGCAGATCGCCGCGAAAACTTCACCATTGCTGCGCCGGCCCTTCCGCAGGAGGCTGATGGCATTATCCATTACCAGGTCGACCTTGCTCGGACCCTGACCCTCTCTATCAGTGACCAATTCACCGTGACGGAACGGGATGTGAATGGGGTGAAAATTATGGCCTATACCCTGAATGAACATGCCTGGGTCGGTGAAGATGTCGCCGATGTGGCCGTTCAGTCCGTAACACTCTTCAATGATTTGTTCGGGGAATACAATCGGGATGTGCTTTCTATTGTGGAATTCAATGCCACGATTGGCATGGAATTTGATGGACTGGTTTTCCTCAGTCCGGCATTTTATAACCTTTATCCCGACAACCCCCGATCCAATATATACGTTTACACTGCGCACGAAATCGCGCATCAATGGTTCTTCGCCATGGTTGGCAATGACCAGGCCATGGAACCCTGGCTGGATGAGGCCTTCGCCACCTACGCTCAGAAACTATTCTACGATCAATACTATCCCGATGATGCAACCTGGATGTGGGAAAGCTACGTTACTTCTTTCGTCCCCCAGGGCGATATTGATATTTCCATTTATTTCGGTGGGAATGACCACGAATATCGCAAGACTGTCTACCTGCATGGCGCGCTCTTCCTGCAAGATCTCCGTGAGGCCCTTGGAGACGACACGTTTTTCGCCTTCCTGCGTGATTATGTCAAGACTTTTAAGTACGAGATTGTCACGACTCAGGCGTTTTGGGCTTTTCTGCAGCCCTATACGGATGTGGATCTGACCGCCCTCCATGACGAGTATTTCCAGACACCGCTGAACTAATTCATTAATAAATTCAACTCTAAGACCTATTACTCCTTCAGAGACGATATTTCGCCGCGCTTGACAATCAGTCGTTTAATGCTATGATGCGTCTGGAGAAAAACTATGGCTAAAAATCAGGAAAACTCCAAAAATAATAAAGAGAATGAACCTCAGGAGATCGAAGTTATCCTCCCGGAGGAATCCATTACCCCAACCCACGATATGCCTAAAGCGTTTGGATTTTTGCAGAACCAGAAAACCCTGCGGATTGGGATGTGGGTCATACTTTTACTGGTAGCCGTTCTGGGCGCCTGGGGCATCGGCTCGCTGATCGTCCATGCAACCGCGGTTCCCCTGGAACTAACCCCTACCGCCACAGCGAGTATCGCGCCCACACCGGAAAACCTGGCCGCCCCAACCTTTTCCACCGAAAATCAGCCGGATGGTGTGGTTCGCCTGCCGGAGGTTATTCCTGCTACAGCAGAAGTCGAACCCACCCTTGAATCCGCGCCCCGCGATGATGTCATCGTCTACACCGTGGAAGAAGGCGATTCCATCTTTGCCATCGCCGATAAATTCGGTCTGAAACCTGAAACTGTGTTGTGGTCAAACCGATTAACCCTTGGTGACACGCCCGATGGTATCTATCCCGGAGATCAGCTTTACATTATCCCTGTGGACGGTACCTACCACAGATGGTCTGAAGGCGAAGGCATGAACGGCGTTGCCAATGGCTACGGCGTTACTGTGGATGATATCATTGACTACCCGCTCAACAATCTGGATAGGGCAACCCTGGGTAACTTATCTTTGCCCAATATTGAACCCGGAACATGGCTGGTTATCCCTGGTGGATCTCTGCCATCCCTGTCATGGGTTCCTGCTCGGGATTCAGAAGTCTCCGGCAGCATCTATCTTGGGAATGGCGCCTGCACCGTGCTTTACGGCAACTCTGGTACGGGCACATTCACCTGGCCGACCACCAATCACTTACTTTCAGGCTATGATTACACTCCCCCCACCCACAACGGCCTTGACTTTGATGGTGATATGGGCAGTCCTATATATGCCGTTGATTCTGGTGTCATCGTCTACTCTGGCTGGTCGGATCGTGGCTACGGCAACCTGATCGTTGTTGACCATGACAACGGCTGGCAGAGCTTCTATGCCCACCTGATGGATGGCTCCTTGCTCCCCTGCGGCACCAATGTGGTCAAGGGTGAATGGATTGCCTCCATGGGCAGCACCGGCAATTCCACCGGCCCCCACCTTCATTTTGAGCTTCGTTCCTATGGTGCGGCCGTAAATCCCTGGGCCTATCTGCAGTAAAAAACCGAGCAACTCTCAAGATACCTAAAAGCCGCCCGAATGGGCGGCTTTTTTTGCCATTACTTGATTAGATTTTGTTTACCATAATCCAATCCTCTATTGCTCCTCCACGCCATCCACCGGGATCGCACTGCGATTGTCCGGTTTCGAATTGGCAACAATATAGACATCATCTTTGACCAGGTACCCGGAATAAGCTGCATCACCCGCCAAAGGCCGCCAACCGGAGAGGACAAAGGGGATCACGCCGCTGGCGCTGATCCATTCACCGTTGTATTTTCGGGCAACATGGATATGCGTACCGGTGGAACGGCCGCCCTCGCAGGAGGGATACCCGAGGTAGTCGCCAGCCTCCACCACTGTTCCCACCGGCACACGGCCTTCATTAGCCATATGCAGATAGAAAATATTCCACCCGGTATGCTCGTCGCCATCCCCATCCAGGTCCAGCACGAGGAAACCTTCCCCATCCCGTACCACCACACCACTCCCCACAGCCGTGGTTGCGACGGACGAAATATAGCAGCCGGTCTGGTCAGAGGGTGGAGCAAAATCCAAAGCCGTCCAGGGGAAGAGGCTGCCCCATCCGGTATGGGGGCCGCCCGTGAAGGCCCAGGAAGCATCATTGATATAAGGGAGGGATAATTCGGGCTGGGTGAGTGATCCGGGGATATGGGCTTCCATGCTCCAGGGATCGCCAAATAGCCGCTGGTAGGTTGCGGCGAAGCCATCCTGACCAATTGCACTCTGATATTGGTCTGCATCCAGTACCTGGGCGAAGAAATATTGCAAAGCGACGGTGGCTGCGTTTTGCCAGGGGTCTGGCCGGATGATGGAGCCATCTGCCAGCTCAAATTCGATCAGGTCGCCCTCTCGCCAGCGATAATAGCCGTCATTGAGGATATCAGCCGCATGGGCCATCTGCAAATAAACACCGACCCAATAAGGTGAATCAAGCCCCATGATCTTCGCCTCAGTATCATTAGAAATTGACAGATTTGAGAAGACGCCAGCCTGATATTCCAGCAAAGCCAGCAAAAGCTTGGGACTCACGGAATAATTATTCGCGACATAATCCACAATTTCAGCCGCCGTACGGGTGCCGCTGAAAGCCCAGGCGTCATATTTATAAAGCCATCCCCCCTGCTGATTGATAAACTGGGCAATATTAAAGGCGGATGCATCCGGCCCATTAACATACACTGCATCCGGGATGATCTGATAGGGCGTTCCCCATAAAGCCCGATAGTAAATCGGGATCGACATCGGCATGCCCGGGGGCATTGTTGTGGCATCAGAAGGGATGATGGGGTTGGCAGCTCTGATCTCTTCCACCGTTGTATTGAACCGGACAGCAAGACCGGGCAATGTATCCCCTGTCTGGGCAATGTAATCCACCAGCTCACCCGGCTCATAAGCCGGCCGCGTCGGGTAAGGCGTGTCCAAAACGGAATCTTCTGCGCTGCTGATTTCGCTGTCTTCTGTTGGAATCATAAACAGAGGCTGCGATCCATTCGTACACGCAGCGAGGGTAAAGATCAGGAGAAATAATAGGAGAAAATTCTTCTTCATGGAAAGTGTCTACTCAAACTTTATCAAATGTCCTCAGTTGGACGAGGATTCAACCATTAGTGCATTCCGTAATGATAATGCAAAATTCTCAATGGCATCCTTAATCTCTTCGTAAGTCGCACTGCCATCAAACCTGGGAATGCCGCTCACCACGACCACATAAGGCTTATCCGATATGGTCAGGATTCCCATATCACTCACAATGGTAGGATCCAGGAGCAAACCTCGCTTGTTATAGAAAGCAATCTGAGGGTAGCCATCCTTATTCACGCCTAGATACTGGCTGTCATTCTCAGTCTGCACATTCATCAAATTTATAAGGTAAGAATTATACTCCCCAGGAAGGTAATTCCCCAAATACAGATTTTCAAGGGCAAAAGCTAAATCATAGGCTGTTGTTGATCGAGGTAGGAACTTTGTGTCCTCCAGCCCCAAATTGATTAATGCCCCAAGAGCATACGTGTTCTCGTTTACAAATGAGAGCAGCTCATCGGCGGCCAGTTCCTCGCTATAGACAATCAAAGCATTAAACAACTGGTCAAAAGTCCGGCCTGCATAGCCAAGGGCTGAGAGATCGGATAATCCATAGCCCTTTTCAATGAGAATTTGAAGGCTGACAATGGCAAGCGGCACCTTGATCATGCTCGCCGGATGAAAGAATTCATTCGGCAAGGATTCGAACAGTATTAAATCTGATTCGATATCTTTCACCAGAATATGCCAAGTCACCAGCTCGTCCAGCCCGGGATCAATGTCTAAATTAAGGGCAGGGGTGGAAGCAAGACCGCCCTTCCTGCGCACCAGCAGAAAACCGCCCGTACCAGTCAATCCCAGCTTTAACCTGATCTCCAGGTCAGAGAGTTCATATAATAAGCCCTTATTTTCGGCCTCAGTGTCATACAATTTTTCTTCTGAGATGGTAAATCCATCCCCCCGATCAACATTCGTCACGGTATAAGGTGACCCGCTTTCATCCAACCTGGTCACCATCAACATATGGTCAAAACCATTCCCGGCGGTTAAAAGAAACATCCAATCGCCGGGTAGTAAGGGATTGGCTTGAAAATCATAGGTACGGATACTTTCCGTATGCCAGTAATAATCATATTCCTGAGGAGGAAAATATTCCCGATAAAGGATGTTGGTCAAATAAGATTCATCCCGCAAATCAAACAACCAGATATCATGAACGCTGGTTGATGCGGGCAATAAACCTGCATCCTTTAAGATAGCGATACTGAGAGGACCGCAGCTGTTACTGGCTGATTCGTTCACACCATCCACAAACCCTATCTGGCGGGCAACGTCGTCCGCCGCTTCAGGTGAATCGGCGATGAACTTGAGGCTGGCTTGATAAAGTGCTTCGCGAAGCTCTCCTTCCAGGACAACTTCAGGTGGGACAGTAGTCGTTGGGGTAAATGTAGGAGTCACTTCAGGTGTCGCTGTTAGCAGCGATTCCGTTGGTTCAGCAAGCGCACTCGCTTGCGTTTCATCAGGTCCCTGATCCGGCAAACGGGTCGCGGTCCCCTCCAAGGACGTTGACGGCGCTGTACAACCCATAACCAATGAGAGAACAGCCAATAGTGTCAGAATTTTTAGACTAAATGCTTTCATATTAGTGTTGTATATATTTTCATTAATAGAATGCCCTTGTAATCCCACTAACCACTCTAAAAGTCATTCTTCATCTTACTTTAAGAGGATTTGTTTTGCAAACGGACATTCGGAATACCCTATTTTAAGGGTATATTTTATCCAGCCCTATTTTTGAAGGTAGATTCCCATTGGCCCTTAATGGTAAAATCCTTCTTTATAGTCAAGAAATCAAATGTCTGTCTTTTGGAAATGACAGGTTTTGTCCAATATCGGAGTATCCATGAAACCTTTTACTCGTAAAAAGACCATCGCCATCAGAAACCTGATATCCATATCACTGTTGTTTGTAACAGTGTTGTCTTCTTGTAACCTTCCTTCTCAAGTAGTTTCTGCATCTGATAATCCCGCTGACCTCCCCTCTGAAATATTAGTAGCTGAAACCCAAGAAGAAGAAACCCCAACAACTGAACCCACCGTTGATGAAATCATCGTGACACCGACCAACACCGTGGAACCGACCCCCATTGTGCGGGATCCCAGCACCTGGAAAGAGTGGCCCATTTACCCTCAATACCTCTCAGAGAGCATGCAGGAAGTGTATGATTACGGTCTGGCCAACGGCAATGACCCCCACGCTTTTTCCATCCTGGGCGACTGTCACAGCCTACCGGAAGTATTCCTTGGCGTTTATGACACAGACTTGCCAACCGTTCAAAGCCTTGATCTGAACCTGCAGGAAACCGTCGCACAATTTCAGGGTTCCTTTGACCGTTATAGTCCCACCGTTGTTCTTGGATCAACCGAAGGCGCACTGCTCTGGATCGAATGGAACGAGAACGAGGAAGGCTACTGTCTGGACAATGAACTGCCAATTGATTGCGAAATCCGGTACCACAAACCCAGCATCGCGTTCATCCGACTGGGCACCCATTGGGAAACCCGCAATGAAGATTATCTGAGGATCCTGATTGAAAAGCTGTTGGAAAACGGAACTGTTCCGATCATCACAACCAAGGCAGATAATCGCGAACATGACGAGCGGATCAATCAAAACCTTGCCAACCTAGCAGTTGAATATGACCTTCCCGTTTGGAATTTCTGGGCCAGTGTACAAGATCTGCCAGATAAGGGGCTGAGCGGCGAGGACAATATGTATTTATCAATGGAAGCTTACGCGATCCAACGCATTGATGGTTTGATAGTGCTGGATTGGGCCTATAGAGCATTAAACAATGATTGATGACTTGCCGTTTTCAATTTTATCGGAATAACCCCTAATTTTAAATTGAAACTTTACTCATCACGAGTAATTTGGGAAACATAGGTACTGTTCGCATTGGCATAGATCACATCATCGCCATTGATCAGCCAGCCGGCGTAATTCTGGGTGGCAGCCTTGGCTTGCCATCCGCTAAGGACAAAAGGCAAAGGCCCATCCGCTGGGATCCACTCCCCGTTATAGCGCCGGGCAATATGGACATGGGTGCCGGTGGCGCGGCCGCCCTCGCATGAAGGATGCCCGATTCGGTCACCGACCTCCACCCAGGTGCCAACCGCAATCCGGTCCTTGGTGGCGATGTGCAGGTAAAGCAGGGTCCAGCCGGTTTGTTCATACCCATCCCCATCCATGTCAATTACCACCACCCCGTTTTCTGAACGGGTGATCAGCCCTGGTATGGATGCAACTACCCAGGCATCGGATTCCACACAACCCGACTCATCACTGGCCGGTGCAAAATCAAGCGCCGCCCGGATATCCGCCACTGACCAGGCGGCATGCGGCCCGCCCGTAAAAGCCCACAGCCTGCCTACCTCAAAGGGCAGGATCATCTCAGGCTGCACGGTGTCCACAGGGATCAGCGGTTCAACTTCCTGGGACCTTATCCAGGGATTGCCCAGCATCGACTCATAGAAATCCAGGAAATTATTCTCCCCATACAAAACCTGCGACCAGCTCTCATAATCATAAAGGGCGGCGAAGGCATGCATCAATCCCACCGTGCCCGAATTCAGGTCGGGGGCCAGCCGGATCACATCCCCGGCATCAAACAGCACCACCAGGGTGCGCCCTTCCCACCAGCCATAATACCCATCCATCACATTGCTGGCAAACCACGAGGCCTGTGCATAGAGGCCTTCATCATTGGAGCTGATATATCCCATGGGATATTTCGCTTCGTTGGTCGTTTGGGGCTGGCCATACACCCAACCGGATTCATATTCCAGAAATGCCAGAACCAGACGGGGATTGATCGAATATTCCAGCGCAACCCGGTTGATAATCTCGGCCCCGGTCATTGTCACGAGGGAGTGGCGGTCATCTTTATAGGTGGAGAGATACCCTCCCGCTTCATTGATAAAGGCTTCAATGTCAAAATCGACTGTAGAAGGGGAAAAAGTCACTTCACTATCCGGCAGAAGCTTGCTGGAGGAACTGGTCACATTCAACTCGTTGGGAATGATCAGAAGGGTTCCCGGAGCCAGAAATCCCTCACGTTCCAGTGAGGTCGGTAAGATATCATCCATACCGACGCCAAAATGTGCGCTGACAACTTCCAGGCTGTCCCCGGCCGTTGTGTAATACAGGATCTGGGGGTCATCGCTGGGCGGCACCAGTTGTCCCTGGGTGGGAATGGCCGCAATGGGGGTTGTCACAGGTGCTTCAGTTTCAACGACCTCTGTCGTGGGCGTCCGGGTTGGAAAAGGGGTTTGCTCCGAGATAAGGCCTGAAACCGGCGCCAGTGCAGGGTAAGCGATGACACCGCAAACCACCAAAGCCATGACAAGGGCCGATGCCAGCATCACACCGGTCCGTTTGACCCGCCTTCGATAGTAGCGTTGTCTAGCGCTGGATGGCGTTGAACGCCGACCGCCCATCCCAAGCCTCCACAATTCGGTCTCCCTTGATCAGGGAGCCATTATATTCAATGCCATAGCCCGCAGACACCCACCCATCCATCACAAAGGGTAAGTCACCATCTGCAGCAATCCATACTCCATTATAACGCCGGGCAATATGCAGATGTGCGCCGGTGGAGAAACCACCCTCGCACGAAGCATGCCCCACCCGGTCCCCGGCTTCCAGATAAGTCCCAACTTCCACGCGCTCCCAACTGCTGACATGCATATAAAGGATGGACCAGCCCGTCTGCCAGATTCCGTCGCCATCCAGGTCCTGAACGACCACACCATTACCGGTGTAAACGACTTCTCCGGGGGCCACTGCCGCAATCCAATAAGCGCTGGCATAACAGCCGACATCATCCGGCGGGGCAAAGTCAAGCGCAGCCCAGGCCGAACCGGCATCCCATCCCGCATGCGGGCCGCTGGTGAAGGCCCAGACATCGCCAACCTCAAAAGGCAGCTGCAGCTTCGGCTGGGTCAGGTTTTCCGGAAACAAAGGCTCTTCGGCATAATTAAAGGGGTTCCCAAAGAATTGGTTGAAAGTGGCATAAACACCGGATTCAGAGACTGCTTTTTCCCAGGTCTCAGCCGTTGTCAGGTGGCTCATCAGATTGAGCACGCCTGCCGTCCCGGCATTGATTGTGGGGTCGACTTCAATCACGTTGTAATCTGTGAGTGCCCAGATGCTGATCGCCTCAATCTCCCATTGGTAGTAACCTTCGTTTAAGAAACTGGCCGCCAGACAGAGCTGGCTGTAAAGACCTTCGCGATAATCTTCATAAAATCCCATGGGATAAACCAGAGTCTCGCTGGCCGGCTCCTGCTGTGTCACCCAGCCGCTCTGATAATCCAGAACAGCCAGCAGGAGGCGCGGATTGACGGAATATTCCGTCGCCACCCGGGTCACAATATCCGCACCGGAAGTCACCACGCCATCCAGAGCCTGGCTGTAGGAAGCCAGATACCCATTCTGGCCGGAGACAAACCCAGCCACATCAAATCCCGAGTTTCCCGGGCTGTAGATCAGTTCTGAATCCGGGATAATCTTAAATGGGGAAGCAGAAAGGATAAAGGAGGGGGTCGGAATGAATAATGTTACCCCAACTTCAATCACATCCGGGTTGGCGATGGCATTCTCCTGCAAAATCTGGTTGACAGAGACCTGATATCGGCTGGCAATTTTCGCCAGGGTGTCACCAGCCTGGACGGTGTAATATACCACCTCGCTGCGCAGGGTCGGTAAGGTTATCGGATCATTCGGAGTGGGTGTGCGATAAAATTCGATCGTTGCAGCCAACTCTGACGGGTTGGGTGTTGCTGTACCCTGAACCGAAACGGATGTCTCAACACCGATCGTTGCGCCATCAGAGCTGGAAGCCTGCCAGACCTTCGCCCCCGGACCAGGCCGGTAACAGCCGCTCAACATGACCACAATCAGAATAAAACCACCCAGATATTTTTTCATTTTATTTATCAATCACCCGGTGCGTCACTGCAGAAAAGTGAATAATAGAGAAGTTCCTGTTCCATCATGTCCACTGCCAGAGCCTCATTATGCTGGCTGATCTGCAATGCACGGTTCAAAGCGATGTCCGCTGCGGAAGACCAGGCCCGAGGCAGGACCATCAAGGGATCCTCCACCTCTTGTTCAGCATCACCCAAAGGGACCCAGTTATACATCACAGGTCCGCGGGAATAAACCGTAAAACCAATCTCATAGCCTGCTTCACGGGCAACTTCGATAGACTCAGGCGTAAAATTGCCGCCCGGCCAAATAAAAGCCTGGGGAGTGTTACCAAATCGCTCTTCAATCACCTCAATGGAGCGGTAAATCTCTTCATTAATGACTTCCGGGGAAGTGTAGTCCTGAATATAAACGTGGTTATAGCCATGGGACTGGACTTCCACACGCCCGGTTGCCACATAGCCTTCAGTCTTTTCCCAATAGGATGTGACAGCCGTATCACCTGTGTTGACAGCCAGAGTCAGGGTCCAATCATTGGCCTCCAGATAAGGCATGAACAATTGAGGCGTATCCGGCCGTTTGTCGTCGAGGATCAGGATCATGGATAATTTCGGAATGGCGGCATTATTCTCCAGAAAATCAACCATTTCCGCAGTTGTTATTGTCTCAAATCCTAATCGTTTGGCATAATCCATAAAAAACTCAAAATACTCCGTGGTGACCTGTTCGGGATCGGTAGGTTGCTTGCCCGGACGCAGGATACTGTGAAACATTATGGGTACAACAATCGTGCCAGGTTCGGCCTTGCCCTCGCCCCACTTGTTTGCCAGATAGGTACAGGGGTCATCCACATATTCCACCGGCGTCACTCCCGCCAACAGACCGGACGCGGAAGGCGTGGAGAGCGCCCAGGGCGTGGGTGTTATCGTGGGGGTGGGTGGAATTTTGGTTGCCGTTGGCGTTTGGGTGGTTGTCGGCGTAACGGTGGGTGTGGCAGAAGGGGTGACAATTTCTGCTGTGCCCGTCACCGCGAAAACAGCTTCTGCCGTCTGCGTTTCAGCCATCCGTGCTTCCGGATTGCTGCTACAAGCTGATACCAATAATAAAAGCAATAAAATAGCAAATTTTGAAGGTTTCATCATATCCCAATGTGTTGACAAAAATCACATTGATTATACCGAAAACATCCTATCATACCTAATCCTCTAGAGAAAATTCGATTTTTCCTGTAAACTATTAAGTGAGGTTGATGATCACCAGCATATAAGGAGTTTTATATGAAGAAGTTTGTATGGCCCCTGCTAGTGATATTCTTTTTGTTAGGTGGCCTGGTTGTCATCTTGATCGGTCAGGTTGCCCTGCCCCCTGAACCCCGCGCAGAGTCCGCAGCGGAGATCAGTTCAAACTGGTTCAATTCAGGACATTCAGAATTCACTGCCGAACCCTTCACCCACTGGGATGAAGAGGTTCCCCCTGAAGTGCCCGCAAATTGTGCAAAGTGTCACAGCGCCTACGGCTATCTGGACTACCTGGGCCAGGATGGCACAACGGTCAACGTGGTCGACAGTGCCGCGAAGATCGGTTCCGTTGTCAACTGCTACACCTGTCACAACCCCGCCGCACAGGAGAAGGACACAGCTATTTTCCCCTCCGGGGTGGAGGTCAGTGTGGTCAACCAATCCGCAAACTGCGTGGAATGCCACCAGGCCATGCGCTCCGGATTGGATGTTGAGGAAGCCATCACCGGCCTGTCCGAAGATGAGGTCCATGACCAGCTTAGTTTTATCAATGTACATTACAAGATTGGCGGCGCGGTACGCTATGGCGCAGATGTGATGGTGGGTTATGAGTATCCCGGCCAGACTTATGCAGGGTTTTATGAGCATGTCTCCGATTACCAGCAATGCACCGATTGCCATGACCCCCATTCCTTACAGATTGATCCTCAGGAATGTGCGGTTTGCCATTCCGAAGTCAGCGAGTTTGTCGATGTCTATGACATCCGGATGGAATCACCAGACTATGATGGCGATGGGGATAAAGATGAAGGCATCAGCGGTGAAGTGCACACCCTCCATGACATATTCTATGCAGCCATTCAGCAGTATGCCACAGAGGTGCTGGATTCGCCTATCCTCTACAGCAGCACCACCTACCCCTACTGGTTTGTGGATACCAATGGGGATGGTGAGGGCAGCGAAGATGAATTGACCTACGGTAACAGCTTTGCCAACTGGTCACCCCGTTTGCTCAAAGCCGCCTATAATTACCACCTGGTTGTGAAAGATCCGGGCGGCTTCATGCACAATGCCACCTATCTGATCCAGATCATGCATGACAGCATTACCGATTTGGCCTCTGTAATCAGCCTGGATACTTCCGGTCTGACCCGCCCTGAATAAATATTCGACCTGAACGCGAAACAGGCTGCTGTAGTTCAGCAGCCTGTTTTTTTATCTGGGTGTGTTGTTCAGCCGGCCGTTTGGATGGCAGCAAAAATCAGTGCAAGCACAACGCACAAAAAAATCGTTCCAAATATGAACCAGCGCTCAATGAGATGTTGGATATCCATATTTCGCTCCTCTCACGCCATCTCGTATTGTTCTGAGTGAACATTCATCGGTGAAATTTTAAGTTCATCCAACGCTTTTTCCACGGCCTTGATCATCGGCAAAGGTCCGCAGAGGAAATAAGTACAATCCTTGTAATCCTCCGGGAGGTTGCGCCGCAGGACATCCACGTTGATAAAACCGGTTTCACCCGGCCAGCCTTCATCCGGCCGCTCAATGACATGCACCAGGTTCAGATTGAGCCGGTCTTTCAAGGTCTCCAGCTCTTCCCGGTAGATCACCGATTCCCAGGTGGGATTGCCAAAGAAGAAAGTCACTTCATTCTCAGCCTGCCTATCCGCCAGGGTACGCAGCATGCTCATCACAGGCGCTGAGCCGATCCCACCGGCAATGAACACCAGGTTTTGGCAATGGTGTTCATCAACACTGAAATTGCCATAGGGGCCATCCACATAAATGGTGTCGCCGGATTTAAAATCCTTAATCCGAGCTGTGAAATCACCCAATTCCTTGATTGCGAAACCGAAGGTTCCATCCTTCCGTTCAGAGCTGGTCGAGAACGAAAAAGGATTCTCACGGAAAATAAAAGGCGACTCATCCGTGATCCAGGCGAACTGCCCGGATTCAAATTCAAGTCCCTTGTGGCCGGAAGGTTTGAGGATCAGCGACCAGCTCTGGCCGCGTTCTTCAATCACGTCAACGACTTCATAGGGCGTCCGTTTCATCCGGATTGGACGGACAAACCGGATGGCGATTAAAAGGGCCAGCCAGATCCCGGTCAGGGTCAGCCAGATCACCTTCTGATAAGTCAGGGACATATAATAATTGACCTTGAACATATGAAAAAGTCCAAGACCGATCGCCAGATAGGCCAGGCCATCATGGATCCAGCGCCAGACATCATATTTGATCTTCATTACCTCCCGCCAGACCGATGTCACCACCAGGACAAGCATCGCCAGGATGGAAACCACAGCAGCCCTGGCCCGCCAGGGTGCCGTCACCAGGTTGAGCAGCTGGAGGGTGCCCGGGTTATTAATGAAGAGCAGGATTGGGTGCACCAGCAGCACGATAAATGTGAAGATCGAAAGGCCGTGATGGAATTGATAGAGTGTGTCCATCGGGAAATACCGGACAAAGAATTTCAGCCGTGAGGTTGGGATGGTCTGAAGCCCCAACAAGGCCATACCCATAAAACCCAATGCAACCGACACCTCACGCAGGAACTCGCGTCCTTGCGGTCGGGGCAGAATCATCAGGAGTACTATGGGGAGGAATACAAGCAGAAAGTAGATGGCAATCCAGGATATGGTTTGGAATCTTTTCTTCAAGTGTTTCTCCTTTATTATGTTAAGTAGTGGAATAGACAACTGTCAATATAGTATAATTGTAACTGATTAATCAAGACTCTAATATTGCTATAATCACTAACCTCCTATCCAAAACGACAAAAACAAATCCAAAGGTTGACAATATGAGTTTTTCGGATAAAATAGATTCCTGCGCCGAAGTGGCGGAACTGGCAGACGCGCTACGTTCAGGGCGTAGTGAGCTTTGGGCTCATGAGGGTTCAAATCCCTCCTTCGGCATAACCCCCCACCCCAATGGGGGGTTTTTTGTTTTATCCTTGTGAATCGGAAATGGTACAATAGTTGTAACCTGAAAAACAGATTTCTATTTGGAATTTGACCTGCTATGAAAAAGATCCTGACCGATAGACGCGTGATCGTTGTCGCTGCAATAGCTATCCTGGTGCTGCTGTTTATGAATTTCAATCAGCGGATGATTTTGCTTTCCCGACTGCGCAGCCAGGAAAAGACACTCACCGTAGAATTTGCCGACCTGCAAGCGACCCAGTTCGTTCTGGAAACCCAGGTTGCCGGCGCCGGCTCTGACGAGTCGGTTGAGAAATGGGCCCGGGAAGAAGCCGGGATGATTCAGGATGGCGATGTCCCTATCGTGATCCTGCCCCCTTCCGAATCTATAGCAGCCACGCCAGCCCAATCCACAACGTCTGAAGAAAAGGTTGAATACTGGGAAATCTGGCAGGAACTCTTCTTTGGCAATTAATTTCCTATGGCTTTAAAACCCATCTTCTCTCATTTCCAAACGCGCCTGCTGAACTCGCGCCATGAGACTGACCGAGTTCAGACCTCTATTGATCTTGGACGGACCCAATCCACCCTGAACCGAGTGACAGCCGGATTTGAGCTGCCCGACGGCCAGATCCTCACAGACCAGCAGATTAGCAAAATCAATGAGGACGAGAACGGGTGTTATCTTCTGGAAGACAATCACCTCCGCAAAGTTGAGTTCTTCTCAAACTTCACCAACCGCTATTACAGTCTGATGCCCACCG